>ERZ773131.32-NODE-32-length-129512-cov-23.369536_pt1 | contig 129512 bp, 119 predicted proteins | sample MGYA00511082_ERZ773131 | MGnify/ENA primary metagenome ERZ773131 (study PRJEB29015, sample SAMEA2737813) | human gut metagenome | biome: human gut; feature: human-associated habitat; material: faeces | place: China | collected 2012 ... | reverse complement strand
AGGCAGGAATATTTCGCCTACGATTTATATCAATGACATGTATAAGAAGTATCAGGACTGTGGTGATCTTGAGGTGTCACATCATTGACAAATGTACATCGCCATGATATATTTTGAGAAATATATATATTTTTTGTCGGAAGTGTAGAGTTTTTTGTCGGATACTTTTCTAAAATAAATAAGCTATTACATCTTTATGAAGGTGTTTCAGCATTTGGCACAAGGGGTTATCGCAGAAAGACCTATTTTTTGCAATAACTCAAGTAGAAATGAAGTGAATATCGATGATGCAGCAATTGTATAAATTGACATATGTCAAAAATGGGGGGTAGAAGCCTACTGACCGTGAATGACGCTCAGGAGAGAATGACAAAAGGAGGACTTTATGAATATTATCAAACATAAATATGGCAAACGAACGGTATCTCTGCTGCTTGCGGTAATTTTGGTGCTATGCCCTTTGCAGGTTAGGGCGGCAGATAACAAGCCAACCATCGAAATTGGTGACTACATTCAGATGGGTACTTATGGGGGAGAGCCAATTGTGTGGCGTTGTGTAGCGAAGGATAGCAATGGGCCATTGATGCTTTCGGATAGAGTATTGTGTGATTACATGCCCTATGATGCAAAAACCAACAAAAATGCCGAAACAGGCTCGCACCGGCGCAATAGCTGGAGAGATAATTTTGGTTCTAACCACTGGAGAGACAGCAACATACGTTCTTGGCTCAATTCCAACGCTGAAGCAGGAAAAGTGAAATGGCTTTGCGGAAATCCGCCAACAGAGGATTCTGTCTATCCTAAAACGGCAGCATATGACCAAAAGGAGGGCTTCCTTCGCAGCTTTCGTTCGGATGAGCTGGGAGCGATTCGAACGGTGAAGCAGCGTTCTATCGTTTCCCATCCGGAGTATACGGCAGGTTATATCGACGCAGCCGGTGTTGATCTTCCCTATAACACCACAATTGATACGGTAGCGGATGGGTATGACAGTGCCCATTATGAATATATTTGGGATAGAGTTTTTCTGCTGGATGTTCAGCAGCTCAAAACGGTTAATGATAACCTGAATGGCTACCATATCGCAAAAAACAGAAGCGGTGTAGCATGGAACTATTGGCTGCGTACACCGATTACAACCTGTAACCATGATATGCGATTTGTGACCCCTCAAGGGAATATTTTGCGTGACGCACCCTATAAGGGATATTACGGCGTTCGTCCTGCCTTCTATCTGAATACGGAAAATTACACCGTATCATCCGGCACAGGACAGAGCGCACAGGACCCCTATGTTGTTTCCGCACCGGATGCGCCGGATGACAGCATTGGCATATCCGGCGCTGTGCGAGAGGATGTGAATGGTGACTGGAATGTGAACACGGATGAGTATCTACAGCTGGAGATGAGTACCCTCTACACTGAGGATCCTGCATATGCAAATGTAACCGTACCGGTGTATACAATCCAGAAGCCTCGCAGCGATAAGGAGAACATGGTGATTGTGTACTGCGCCGAGGGCTACACCAAAAGCCAGCAAAAGCAGTTTGTCGAGGATGTAAAAAAGCTGTGGGGGGAGGTATTGCAGATAGAGCCATATCGCAGCATGGCGGATCGCTTTAATGTCTATGCACTCTGCACGGCATCGGTGGATGGCTATGGCGGTACCAGCACATTTTTTGCTGCGACCGCCAAAGGAGGAATTTCTACTAACAAAGGGAACTGGCGCAACCATGTTTTGGAGCGCATCATAGGCCCTGCGTTTATCGAGAAGATTCATGACGCACATATTCCTAATGAAACGCATCCAAACGAAAACACGATGGATCATAATTATAGACAGTATGATTATGTGTATGAAAATATCAACCAATTCGTTGTGTTGGCGAATAGCGGTGAGTATTTCGGTGGCTCTCATGATAATAAACAATATGGTATTCACTATATTGTTGCGTCAGCGAGAAACGCATATTCTGCGTTTACCCAGCGGCATGAACTGGGACACGGTCTGTTCCATCTGGGAGATGAATATAATTATAGCACTGTTCCTGTAGATGAGTGGAATTACACTACATCACTGAATATGACTGCAACAAAAGATCCCACGAAAGTGAAGTGGAAGCAGCTGCTTGGCTTCCGTAATACCTATACCTGCCCGCATCTTGACTACTATCCTTATACCTATAATTCCAGCAGGGATTGTCTGATGCGAGAGACCTTTCAGAATGATTTTTGCGATGTGTGCAAGCTACAGGGCATAAAGGTCATGAGTCAGCTCATTACAAATCCCCCTGCGCTTTATGTGGCTGTTCCTGAGGTGAAAAAGTATATCGGCGGTTACAGAAATCCCACAAAAGATCCTTCTGCCTTTGAGGCAGCGAATTCCTCCGCATATGCGAGCTATCAAAATGACAGGAATAGCCGTCTATTAAGCGGCGGCAGTAAAAACAGCTTTGATTATAGCAGCATGAAGGGGCAGCAGGTTGAGCTGCGCACCATTATACAAAATCTTTCGAATACCCAAGCGAAGACTGTGACCCTGCGCCTGTGGGTGGAACATTCCAACGGCGAAAAAGCGGTCACGACAGATGGGGAGCAGGTTTTCACTACGCAGGAGTTTGACATCCCTGTTTGGAAAGAGAAAAGCAAATTCTGGACAAAGGGTGCGTTGGATTACGAGGGCAGCGACTTTAATTCCGGCCTTGTCAACTGCTCTCTGGTTTACACGATTCCGGAGAATGCCATTCTGCAATCCGGCGATACCATCGGCTTTGAGATTGTAGATCATGCGACAGGCGAGGTATTGGCTGATGATGATACGGAGCAGCAGCGCTATGTCAATGTCACCATCCAATATCAGCTGGAGGATGGCACAGATGTTCCAAACACCATGCCGACTACCTTTACTGTTCCGGTAGGCAAAAAGGTTGATTGGCAGCCGCCGCAGGAACTGCACGGCTACACTTTTGTTAAAGCGGAGGGAATGGAAAATGCTGTCCCGAACAGTGGTATGACGATTCGTTATATTTATAAAAGGTCTGAGGAACGCCCCGAGCCGCCGGTGACAAAAAATTATACGGTGCAATACAATTGGGGCTCTGTATTCCCGACAGGCGCAACGCTGCCGCTAAATAGCAGCTCCTATTCGAGTGTGCAACAGGCGAAGGCGGCTGTGGATAAGAAATATACCTCCACAACACGCATTCAGGCACAAAAGGATGGTAAAAACGGCACATGGGCTTTTTCGGGCTGGGATGCCGGCAACCTAAACGGCACAACCGTGGTATTCCGTGGAAGTTGGAGTTTTACGGAGGATACAGCGCCGATAACGCCTCCGAGCGGTACAGCAAGCTACAAGATTACCGCAACGGCAGGTATCGGTGGAACAATCTCTCCCGGTGGCACGACAACGGTATCTGCCGCAGGTCAGCTTACATATACAATCAAGGCGAACGAAGGATATTATATTGCGGACGTAAAGGTGGATGGTTCGGAAGTGACAGCAACCACAAGCTACACCTTTAGTGATGTGAATACTGATCACACCATAGAAGTTACCTTTAAACAGGAAAGCCAGACACCGGATGTGCCGGATGTGATTGCACCAAGCATAACCACACAGCCTGGCAATGCGACAGTGAAGGTAGGTGAGGCTGCGTCCTTTACCATAGCAGCAAGCGGTACAGATCTTACCTATCAGTGGCAGATAGACAGAAATGATGGGAAAGGATGGGTAAACATTGACGGTGCAACGGCAACGAGCTATACCACATCCACAGTCAATATAAGCTGCAACGGATTTAAGTATAAGTGTGTTGTTTCAAACAGCGCAGGAAACGTAGAGAGTAATTCCGCAACATTGACCGTACAGGATGCGGGCGGTTCCGATAATCCTGACACACCGAATAACACCTATCAGATTATTGATGGAGCAAACAGTAGTTGGACGCATGACAGTGATGGTAATATCACCATCCGGGGTAACGGAGACTTCTCCAAGTTTACCGGAGTTAAGGTGGACGGAAATTTGATAGACAGGAGCAACTACACTGCAAAGGAAGGCTCTACCATTATCACACTGAAAGCTTCCTACCTGAATACACTTTCGGCAGGAACCAATACAGTTGAAATCCTTTGGACGGATGGTTCTGCAAGCACCACATTTACCATCAAAGCAAATACCTCTGATAACAGTAATAACAACCAGAATGACAATAACAATAGCGATTCCTCTGATGACAAGCCATCGAGTGGAACTGATAAGAAGGATGTGACTGTACTTAAAACCGGGGACAACACACCGAGTGTATGGCTGTTTATACTATTAATTCTTTCCGGAACGGGATTGATTATTACTGTAAAGAAACGCAGAGAAAATTTGAATTCATAGAAACGATAGTTAAAAAATGAAACGAGAAAATAACCATGGAGAAGGCGGGCATGTATGTCCGTCTTTTTTTCAAAGAAAACACAACAGGGAGTGTACGCTGCGGAAGAGGTGAAAGAAAAGACACAGACGGAATCAAAGCAGAAGGCGTGTATGGGAATGGAAATGGAAATTTCTTCTCAATCAGGTAAATCCTAAAAATGCAATGCGCTCATTTGGAACATTTGTTTCTAAGATTGATTGGTCGAAGTCAGATTCCTTAAGAGAACTGTTTAGACCATTTGAGCATCTTGGGACAGAAAAGATATATGCTTTATAGACATAAAAAGCAAGATTGAATAGCAACCCTCCCAAAGTTGCGCATTTGCAACCAATGTTTTCTTTACTTTCAGCCACCTGTCGGTATAATTTGGGGTATAAATTGAATTGGAGGTATTTATTTTGATAGGTGACAATATTAAGTTTTACAGAAAAAAGAATCAGCTTACACAGGATGACATTGCTGAGGCATGTAATGTGACAAGACAGGCGGTGTCGAAATGGGAGAACGGTGAGAGCCTTCCGACGGTTGACAACCTGTATGCCTTGAGCAGGCTGTTGCACACTTCGGTGGATGACATACTGATAGGCGAGAAAGAGAGGGATGATGAGCCCTCTCTTTCTTTTTGCTTTTATATTTTTCTTTGGTTTTCTTGTCCTTATGAAAGTCCATTTTATATCCTCAATTTCCTCATTTGTGGCAGAAATCGGTGTGTCATTAACCATTATGGAAAGACCGTAAATGGCTGATTTTTTTAGATATTGACGGAGTGCTCAATTCAAGTAAAACAATAGACAGAAATTTTGCTTATCCGGAGCTTGCAATGTCAAAGTAAATGCTATAGAATATTTTCATATCAAATTAAACGCAAATGAGGAGATTTAAAGTTATGAAACAGAAATTGAGAAACCTTTCGGCACCGGCAAATATAATATTTGCCATTCTTGCAGTTTTTATTTTCATTGCACCCTTGCAGTGGAGCGGAAAAGTGCTGGGACTGATTCCGGGCATGGAAAAGGCGGATGATTATCTGCTGCAGGCTATTGTGGAGACAGTTGTTTTAGTTATTTTTCTTGGCATCACATATATATTTGGGCTGTGGGATATTTTTAAGGAAAATGCAGCAGGATGGACAAGAAGCTTATACACAGGCGGTTTTTTCATAGTGTACTGTTTGTATGCTGTTGTTTCAGGCATTTATTTATGCTTTTTGGGTGAGCATGGTGATGTGAAGGCATTTTACAACATCATCTTTTTCTTTATTGCGGTCTGCCTTGTAGGGCTCGTTGAGGAGCTGGTGTTCAGAGGAGTGGTGTTTAATCTGCTGCTGAGAGCTTTTCCAAAGACGAAAGGTGGAATCACAGGAGCCGTAGTTTTGGGAGGCGTACTGTTTGGATTGATGCATTTTTCCAATATGGGCGCAGGGGTTAAGTTCAGCAGTTGTCTGATACAGGTGATTTCAGCAGGACTCATGGGCGTGCTGTTTTGCATGATATACGCTTCTACACGCAATTTCTGGATGCTTGCGATTTTCCATACTGTTGTAGATATGGGAGGACTTTTATCATCAGGAATATTTGAGGGAGGCGGAGTTGCTGACAGGATTAATGAGTTTTCGGCAATGAACTGTGTCGCATTTGTCGTACTAGGTATTCCTATGCTTGTTATGCTGCGTAAATCAAGGCGTATCCGTCTTGAGATGCTCTACAATAATGAGACTATCATAGATGACGAGAGAGAGGGTGCTAAGCTTGCAGTGGTTTCACTGGTGCTTGGTATTTGCAGTATTATTTTCTCGTTTTTTGGATATCTGATGGGACTTGGAATTGTCGGCATGCTTGCTTCCAAAATGTCAAAAAGGGCAAAGCAGTATAACAATGCAATAGCAACTGCAGGTATGATTACATCGATAATAGGATTTGTACTGTCGGTAATCTGCACGATTGGCATGATGGTGCTGTTTGCAAGCGGCATTTATGACAGATTTGTTAATATGACTATGTAAATTAAAGTAACTGATTCGACAATATGGTAAAAATACCATATAATATTTTGTGAGAACAATGGAGAAGAGTTATGGGATTTTTGAATTGAGAGCTAAGGTAGGAACAGATATTTCGAGAGTATTATATTTTTTCTATTATGAAGGAAGAATAGTATTGACACATGGATTCATTAAAAAAACTCAGAGGACACCGGCTGGTGAAATTGAAAAGGCTAAGAAATATAGAAGAGATTATATAGAAAGGCATGGTAAATAATATGAGATATGACGATTATTTACAGGAGCAGCTTAAAAATCCTGACGTAAAAAAAGAGTGGGACGATCTCCAGCCTGAGATGGATGTCATAAGGGCTATGATAGATGCGCGCATTAAAAATAATTTGACTCAAAAAGAGCTTGCGGCACGTACAGGCATTGATCAGGCGGATATTAGTAAGCTTGAGAATGGTACAAGAAATCCATCTTTGAAACTTTTAAAGAGGCTTGCGCATGGAATGGGGATGCAGTTGAAAATTGAATTTGTACCAATGCAGCCGTTAAAAAAATAAAATTGAACGGATGCTGCAATAATACGAAGCAGACCTTTGAATGTCGCATAAAGTCTACATTCAAGGGTCATTTTTTAAGGAGAAACCATGAACATTTTACTGACAGCAATCAATGCAAAATACATACATTCAAACCTCGCAGTTTACTCACTGCGCGCCTGTGCCGGGGAGTACAGGGATGCTGTGGAGCTTGCGGAATACACGATAAACAATCAGAAGGATTACATTCTTGAGGAGCTTTATAAGAGAAAGCCCGACGTACTTTGTTTTTCGTGCTATATATGGAATATTGATTATGTGACTGATATTGCACGCGAGTATAAAAAGCTTTGTCCGTCAGTGCCGATATGGGTTGGAGGCCCTGAGGTGTCTTACGAGGTGGAGGCATTTCTGAGGGAAAATCCATACATAGATGGTGTGATGATTGGCGAGGGTGAGGATACCTTTAGAGAGCTGTGCGGTTATTATGCGCATAAAAGAAAGCTGAGTGATATTGCAGGCATTGCTTTCAGAAAAAACAGCACAGGTAATAGTACAAGTAATAGAACAAGTGTGAACAACGCAGGCTGCAAAGCGGATGAACTAGTATTTACAAGTCCACGCCAAATCAAAAACATGAGTGAAATTCCATTTTGCTATGATACGCTTGATGATTTTTCAAACCGCATCATCTACTACGAGAGCAGCAGGGGATGTCCTTTTTCGTGTAGCTATTGTCTGTCATCGGTGGATAAGACACTGCGTTTCAGGGATACTGAGATTGTCAAAAGGGAGCTTAAGTTTTTTATAGACCAGAAGGTGCCGCAGATTAAGTTTGTGGACAGAACTTTCAACTGCAATCATGCTCATGCAATGGAGCTGTGGCGTTTTATAAAGGCGAATGACAATGGTGTGACAAACTTTCACTTTGAGATATCGGCGGATCTGCTGAATCAGGAGGAGCTTGAGCTGATTTCTGATATGAGGCCGGGACTGATACAGCTTGAAATCGGTGTGCAGTCCACCAATGAGGTCACGATTAAGGAGATTCACAGGACTATGAAGCTTGAGAGGCTTAAGGAGGTTGTGAGGCTCATTCAAAGCGGCAACAATATCCATGAGCATCTGGATTTGATTGCAGGGCTGCCATACGAGGACTATGACAGCTTTGGGCGTTCCTTTGATGAGATTTATGAGCTTAAGCCAAACCAGCTGCAGCTTGGATTTTTAAAGGTACTCAAGGGTTCGTATATGTTTGAGCATGCCGCGGAATATGGTATTGTCTACCATGATAAGCCACCGTATGAGGTAATGTCCACAAAATGGCTTTCGTTTGATGATGTGATAAATATTAAGCGCGTCGAGGATATGCTTGAGGTGTATTACAACAGCGGACAGTTTGAGATTACGATGAAGCTCATGGAGTGTATTTTTGACAGTGCGTTTGAGTTTTTTCAGGAGCTTGGAGATTTTTATGAGGCAAACGGCTATTTTGGAATGAGCCATTCGCGCATCAGAAGGTGTGAGATACTGCTTGAATTTCTGGCTTTATACCTGCATGGCTGTGACAACGATGCTATGACTTCTGTGGTATTATCCGAAAATGCCGGAGATAGAGATAATACTGATTTTGACGAAAATGCCATAGATAGAGATAATACTGATTTTGATGAAAATGAGCAGATTTATAACATGATTCAGGAGTCACTCATTTTTGATTTGTACTATCGTGAGAACTGCAAGAGCCGCCCGAGGTGGGCCACAGATATAGGCAAATTCAAGCACATGACACATGCATACTGTAAGAATGGAAAGCTGTCGCATGTGGAGCCGTTCCACTATATTTTTCCGGACAAGCATACGCGCAAGCTGGATGAGCTGCCAAAGTATCATAAGGAGCCGGTGTGGGCGCTTTTCCACTACGACATGAGAGACCCGCTTGACTACCAGGCGCTGGTGGAGTATGTAGAATAACGGTAAAGCGATATGGCTATAGCGGAGTATATAAAATAGCAGTAAAGCGATATGGCTATAGCGGAGTATATAAAATAACAGTAATGTGAAATGACTATAGTGGTAAAAGCCGGGAAGGTTTATGGACTAAGAAAAATGAGCAACATAGATAATATAAAAAATTATACGGTGATTGACCTTGAAATGACAGGTCTTTCAGCTAAAAATGACAAGATAATAGAGATAGGTGCGGCACGCGTGCGTGGCGGCGAGATAGTGGATACGATATCCACACTGGTAAATCCGAAGCAGCATATTCCACAACGTGTGCAGGAATTAACGGGAATTACCGACAGTGATGTGGAAAACGCGGCAGATATGGACGAGGCTGTGGATAACCTGCTTAATTTTATCGGAGATGATATCATACTCGGGCAGAATGTGACCTTTGATTACAGCTTTTTAAAGCAGTGGGCGGTAAATCACAAGCGAACCCTCTCGCTGAATGCATATGATACGCTGAAAATAGCCAGAAAATGTCTGCCTGCTGAGCAGTCAAAGAGGCTGGAGGATTTGTGTGAGTATTTTGGTGTAAACAGGGAAAATGCGCACAGGGCGCTCGATGATGCGATAGAGACAAAGCAGATATTTGAAAAGCTGCTTGCACTGATGGATGAAAAGGGTGAGCCGGTGGAGTCAAAGCCGCTTGTATACAAGGCAAAAAAACAGACACCCGCCACGGCCCATCAGGTCAGACAGCTAAGGGAGCTGATGGCTGAGTATGGAATAGCAGATGTCATATCGTGGGACAACCTGACCAGAAGCCAGGCCTCAAGGCTGTACGATGAATATCGCAGTAAGTACATTAATAGGTGTGTGGATGACTCGGAATAAGTTATAATACAATAAGCTATAACGCAAATTAATTACCGGCCGAGGCGGTATCAGCCTGTAGGCTTTCAAGCATAGAAATGATTCCATCCCTTGAAAGAGAATTAAGCTGCTTTGCTTTCTCAATAAGCGCTGCAAGCCGGTCGGTTTTTGACATGCTGATGTAGGCGTTGGCTAACAGACTGTATACGTTCTTTGAATCGGCACCCTGCTCCACTGCAAAATCAAGCAGTTCATTGCCCAGCGATTCATAGCCTGCTTCCTTAAGCCTATTGTAATAGTCCGGCAGCATTGAAACAAATTTCGTGAAGTTATCATCATATTCAGACAGCTTTTTAAAATTGAGAATGCCATATTTAAGCTTTAAATCAGTGTTTGTCATTCCGGTGAGATTGACAAGGGTTTTATCCCTTAAATCATTTATTTTATCATTATTTAATGGAAAAAACTTTTCCGGTATGGTAATATAACACAGGTCAGTGGTATCTCCGCGGAGGGTTGAGTTGGCTTTACGCTCCTTCTCCCAGAACTCCTCGGTGACCTTTGCCTGGGCAGAATCAGCCCTCTTTATGGCAAAAGTAATCACTGCAATAAATAAAATGAATAAAATTAGACAAATTGGAATCATATGTTGGAAAATCCTTTCTCATATATGAAAATAGTATAACTCATTTTTGAACAGAGGTGAATAGTATGTACGATTTTAATAAAAAAAGAAATCAGAAGGTGGTTGCTATAGTGATAATAGTGGTTATAGCAGCGATGCTCGTGACAACATTTGTGTCAAGTCTTGTATAGCTTTTCTTGAAATATGGAAAAAATATGATAATATGATATAAAATGCAGTTCAGTTAAGCGATGACAGGGGCGCTTTTAACAGCCTCAGGAAAAGGAAGCGGAAATGAAGATTAATAAAAAAGCATTATTACTGGGTACAATGGCATTTGTGTTTGTGGCAGCATCAGGCATGGTAAGTGCATATGCAAGCGGTTCGTCAGGCACAAAGAAGGCAAAGGTACAGACAATTACAGAGGGTGTGTGCATTGGCAGTGTGGATGTAGGCGGTATGACAAAGGAAGAAGCAAAAAAAGCAGTTGATGCCTATGTTGACAGCATAAAGGATACATCCTTTTCATTAAAGGGTGCCAATGGTTCATTTGATGCAACAGCACAGGAAATGTCTGTTTCAGCGGATACTGATGCAGCGGTGGATGAGGCTATGTCAGTATGCCATGAGGGCAGCCTGATTGACAGATTTGTGGAGTCGGAGGAGCTCAAAAAGGGCAATGTTGCCGTCAACATGTATCTGTCGGTTGATAAACAAAAGACCGCAAAGATGATTTATGACAAGAGCGATGAGCTCAATATAAAGGCAGTTAACAATTCACTGCAGAGAAACGGTGACAGCTTCGATTTTGTTCCGGGACAGGAAGGCAAAGAGGTGGATGTGGTAAAATCCGTCTATGCGATAAATGACTTTTTGCAGAATAGCTGGGATGGTTCGGCGAACGAGATAGAGCTGGTCACAAATACGGTTCAGCCGAGGGGCTCAAAGGAGGAGCTTTCAAAGATTAAGGATAATCTGGGAGGCTTTTCTACAGATTTCAGCAGCTCGGCAGCAGGGCGTGCAGCCAATGTAAAGAACGCGTGCAGCCTGATAAACGGCAGTGTCATATATCCGGGTGAGCAGTTTTCGGTTTACGAGGCTATAAGCCCTATCACAACTGACAACGGCTATCAGATAGCAGGCGCATACGAGAACGGTCAGGTAGTGGACTCGGTAGGTGGAGGCGTGTGTCAGGTTGCTACCACACTCTACAATGCGGTTATAAGGGCTGAGCTCGATATAGTGCAGCGCTATAACCATTCCATGATAGTAAGCTACGTAAAGCCATCTGACGATGCGGCAATTGCAGGTACCTACAAGGATCTTAAGTTTAAAAATAATCTGGATAATCCGGTGTATATAGAGGGCTATTGCAGTGGTGGAGTCATCACCTTCAATGTGTACGGAGTGGAGACGAGACCGGCAAACAGGGAAATTTCATTCAGGAGTGAGACGATTTCCGAGGAGGATCCGGTTACGCAGTTTAAGTTTGATGCAGGTCAGCCGGTCGGTTATTTCAACACCGAGCAGTCTGCGCACAAGGGAGTAACCGCAAGGCTATGGAAGACGGTCACAGTTGATGGAACAGTGCAGAGCGATGAGGTATTCAACAACAGCAAGTACAAGTCATCACCAAAAATCGTGACGGTTGGTACGGCAGGAGCATCAGCGGAGGTTGTTGCGCAGCTTCAGGCGGCGGCAGCGGCTAATGATGAGGGCTCGGTTAAATCCATTGCTGCGTCTGCGGCAGCAGCGGTTCAGGCACAGGCAGCACAGACTCAGACACAGGATCCGAATGCGGCAGGGCAGACACAGGGTGCGCAGACCCAGACTACAGATCCGAATGCGGCAGGGCAGACACAGGGCACGCAGCCGACAGACCAGAATGCAGCAGGACAGGCACAGGGCACACAGACACAGCAGCCGGCAGGACAGACGCAGTAAATGCCCGCAGGTAGTTGTTTCTGATGTAGTTATTTGCAATCAATGCACCGGGCTGCAACAGTATACACAGCATATTATTAGGAACAGGAAAACACATGAAAAACGGTAAAATATCAGAGTCGGTTTTAAAGCGCTCTGTCTTAAAACAACTTCATACCAAAAGCGACAGAATACTTTTTAAACCGGCAGTAGGTGAGGACTGTGCGGTGATTTCCATGCATGCAGGCAGTCAAACTAAGTTAGTTACTGCTACCCAGACATTCACACTTGATGTATCGGATAAGCATGTGCGTGCTAACTGCGCAGTTTATGATGCATTGAACAATATTTATGCCATGGGGGCAAATCCTGTTGGGATAGAGCTGGCACTGCTTGTACCTACCACAGAAAACGAAGCCGTGCTTCGCGAGACGGTGAGAGCGATTGATGCTGTATGTGAGGAAGCAGGCATTGTGGTGCTTGGCGGACATACACAGGTGAGCCGTGCGGTGAAGAATATCGTGGTGACAGTTACAGCAATAGGTGAGGCCTATGAGCAGGCGCTTACACCATCATCGGCAGCAGCACCGGGCATGGACGTAATAGTGACAGGCTATGTGGGGCTTGAGGGCACCGCAATTCTTGCAAATGAGAAAAGAGCCGAGCTTGAAACGAGATTTTCCAAGGCATTTATAGATAAATCAGCAGCATATATAGACCATATTTCCACAGCAATGGAGGCTGCATCCGCGATTGGCGCCGGTGTGGCGGCAATCCATGACGCTTCGCAGGGAGGCATCTTTGGAGCACTCTGGGATATGGCAGAGGCTTCGGGAATTGGTCTTGACATCGATTTAAAGAAGCTCCCTATCAGGCAGGATACGATTGAAATAAGTGAATTTTTTGACATAAACCCGTATAAGCTTTTGTCAGGAGGAAGTCTGATAATCATAGCTGCAGATGGTACCCGCGTGGTCAGAGAGCTTGAGAAAACAGGACAAAATGCTGTTATAGTCGGTGCCACAACCGATTCAAACGACAGAGTGCTGATTTCCGGCGAGGAGAGACGATTTTTGGAGACTGCCCAGACTGACGAGATATACAAGGTTTTCAACTAATATATTTGAATCAGGAGAATATATATCATGAGAGAAAAGATATTAACATTTATAGAGAAAAACAGCAGGATAAACCTGAAGGAGCTTGCAATCATGCTTGGTGTGGATGAGGCAAGTGTGGCAAACGAGATTGCTGCTATGGAGCAGGAGAATGTCATCTGCGGATATCACACACTGATTGACTGGGACAAGGCAGGCCTTGAGAAGGTCACAGCCATGATAGAGGTCAGAGTGACACCACAGCGCGGCATGGGCTTCGACAAGATTGCCGAGCGTATATACAACTATCCTGAGGTGAAGTCTGTATACCTTATCTCAGGCGGCTTCGACCTCATGGTCACACTCGAGGGCAAGACTCTGCGCGAGGTATCACAGTTTGTGACAGATAAGCTTTCTACACTGGATCAGGTGCTTTCGACAAAGACAAACTTTATTCTGAAGAAATACAAGGACCATGGAACTATCATGGCGGCACCTGTCAAATCCGATGAAAGGGGAATTATGTCATAATGAGAGACCCTTTATCCAGTACCATAAAGACTATCCAGCCATCGGGCATCCGTAAGTTTTTTGATATAGTGAGCGAGATGAAGGATGCGATTTCGCTCGGAGTAGGAGAGCCTGATTTTGACACACCGTGGCATATCAGGGATGAGGGCATATATTCCCTTGAAAAGGGACGCACCTTCTACACCTCAAATGCCGGACTCAAGGAGTTAAAGATTGAGATTGCAAGATATCTAGACAGAAGATACGGCATGACATATGATTACAACAAAGAGATCATGGTAACTGTCGGTGGCAGCGAGGCTATAGATATCGCACTGCGCGCCATGCTCGATGCGGGAGATGAGGTGATTATCCCACAGCCAAGCTATGTTTCATATGTGCCATGTACTGTGCTGGCAGGTGGCACACCTGTGATTGTGGAGCTCAAGGAGGAAAATGATTTCAGGCTGACAGCCGAGGAGCTTGAGGCTGTTATCACTCCAAAGACAAAGATACTTATCATGCCTTTCCCTAATAACCCTACAGGCGCTATCATGGAAAAAGCAGACCTTGAAGCAATTGTTCAGGTGGTTAAGGAGCATGATCTGTTTGTGCTTAGTGACGAGATTTATTCAGAGCTTACATATGTGGATAAGCATGTATCTATAGCATCGTTTCCGGGAATGAAGGAGCGCACAGTGCTCATAAATGGTTTTTCAAAGGCATATGCCATGACAGGCTGGAGGCTTGGATATGCATGTGCACCTGAGACCATTTTAAAGCAGATGCTAAAGATTCATCAGTTTGCAATCATGTGTGCGCCGACCACGAGCCAGTATGCGGCTGTCGAGGCTATGAAAAACGGCGATGAGGATGTTGCACAGATGAGGGAGGAATACAACGGCCGCAGACGATATGTGCTTCACCGCTTTAAGGAGATGGGGCTTAAGTGCTTTGAGCCTTTCGGGGCCTTTTATGCGTTCCCAAGCATCAAGGAGTTTGGCATGACATCCGATGAGTTTGCCACAAAGCTTCTAAACAGCAAGAAGATTGCCGTGGTTCCGGGAACTGCATTCGGAGAGTGCGGTGAGGGCTTTTTACGTATATCATATGCATATTCGCTTGATGATTTAAAGGAGGCGCTCGGCCGCATTGAGGAGTTTGTCACAGAGCTTCGCGCCGGGATGGATAATAAATAGTTTAAATTGACAGGAGACAAAATGGCAAAGCTGAACATAGTGTTACATGAGCCGGAAATTCCGGCAAATACAGGAAATATCGGAAGAACCTGCGTCGCGACAGGCACGAGGCTTCATCTTATAGAGCCGCTTGGATTCTCACTTTCAGAGAAGGCACTAAAGAGAGCCGGAATGGATTACTGGAAGGACCTCGACGTCACCACATATGTGGACTGGGAGGATTTCCTTGAGAGAAATCCGGGCGCAAAGATATATTATGCGACAACAAAGGGCAGACATGTGTACTCTGATGCTCATTTTGAGCCAGACTGCTATATTATGTTTGGCAAGGAAAGCGCAGGCATTCCGGAGGAGATACTAAAGGAGCATCCGGATGAGTGCATCAGGATACCGATGATAGGTGAGACAAGGTCACTTAATCTGTCAAATTCAGTAGCTATCGTGCTCTACGAGGCATTGAGACAGAATAATTTTGATCATATGAGGCTTGAGGGAGAGCTTCATCACCTGAGCTGGGATGACTAAATCAAGCGGCAAAGCGCATATTTTTGGCAGCTATTTGGGCTTTAACAGCTATGATAATTGTAAATACGGTAGATTTTTAGGAAAAAGAAATGGGCATAATTAAAACAAGCAAATTAGTACATGAATTTATACGAAGAGACGAGGAAGGCAATGTAGAGTCAATCACTACAGCACTCGACAACGTAAACCTCGACATAAAAGAGGGACAGTTTATTGCAATCCTCGGTCACAATGGTTCAGGAAAATCAACTCTTGCAAAGCATATCAATGCACTTCTTGCGCCGAGCGACGGCACCATATGGGTGGATGGCATGGATGTGTCAAAGGAAGAGAATGTCATACCTGTCAGGAAAAGTGCAGGTATGGTTTTCCAGAATCCCGACAATCAGATTATCGCCAATGTCGTGGAGGAGGATGTGGGCTTTGGACCTGAGAATATCGGTGTGCCGACAGACGAAATCTGGCAGCGCGTGGACTATGCGCTAAGGGCTGTCGGTATGACAAAGTACCGCACACATTCACCGAACAAGCTCTCCGGAGGACAGAAGCAGCGTGTGGCAATCGCGGGAGTTGTGGCAATGGAGCCAAAATGTATAGTATTTGACGAGCCTACAGCCATGCTTGACCCAAACGGCCGCAAGGAGGTCATAGCCACAGCCCATGAGCTCAATAAGAAAAAGGGTGTGACCATCATTCTCATCACCCATTACATGGAGGAGGTGGTCGGCGCAGACCATGTCTATGTCATGGAAAAGGGCAAGGTGGTCATGGACGGCACACCGCGTGAGATTTTTTCAAGGGTGGACGAGCTGAAGGAGCACAGGCTTGATGTGCCGCAGGTGACACTGGTAGCCGATGAGCTCAAAAAGGCAGGGCTTGATATCCCTGATGGAATCCTGACGAGAGAAGAACTTGTAAATGCGCTTGTTGCGCTGAAAAACAGATAGGCGGGAGAAAATATGTCAATAATTCTAGATCACATAAACTATTGCTACAGTGCCGACTCAGCCTACAAGGTGCAGGCACTTAAGGATGTAAGCCTTGAGATAAATGATGGAGAGTTTATTGGAATAATCGGTCACACCGGTTCTGGAAAATCCACACTTATCCAGCATATGAACGGCCTTTTGAAGGCGACAAGCGGTCATATATACTACAATGGACAGGATATATATGACAATGATTATGATTTAAGCAAGCTGCGTCACAAGGTGGGGATGGTGTTCCAGTATCCGGAGCATCAGCTTTTTGAGACAACCAACTTTGAGGATGTATGCTTTGGACCGAAAAATCAGGGGCTCGATAGAAAAACAGTGGAGCTAAGAGCCTATGAGGCACTGCAGAATGTACATTTTCCGGAGGATCTCTACTATCAGCCGCCGTTTGATTTGTCCGGAGGACAAAAAAGGCGTGTAGCCATAGCAGGAGTACTTGCAATGCACCCTGACGTACTTATACTCGATGAGCCGACAGCGGGACTGGATCCTGCGGGCAGAGATGAGATACTGGGACTGCTTTTACAGATGAAAAAGGATCTGGGTATCACAATCATACTCGTATCACACAGCATGGAGGATGTTGCGGAGTATGTGGATCGCATCATTGTTATGAATTCAGGAGAGGTGATGTTTGACGGAGTGCCGAAGGAGGTATTCTCGCACTACAAGGAGCTCGAGGCAGTCGGACTTGCAGCACCGCAGGTCACATATCTGATGCATGATCTGGCGGAAAAGGGTATACCGGTTGACCTTTCGGCAACGACAGTTGTGGAGGCGAGGGACTCAATACTAAAAGCTTTTAAATAGCTCACCAATGCTGACATTTTGATACAAATTATGAGGAAGGAATACAAAAATGATTCGTGATATTACCATAGGCCAGTATTATCCGGCTCAGTCGCCAATACATAAACTGGACCCAAGAGTAAAGCTTTTCGCAACACTAATATATATTATTGCGCTGTTTTCCTACAAGGGAATAGCCGGTGTGCTGTTTATAGTTGCCGCGCTTGCCGCAGTTATAAAGATTTCGAAGGTGCCATTTAAGTTCATGGTTAAGGGACTCAAATCCATTATAATACTGCTGCTTTTTACAGCATGCTTCAGCGTGTTTTTCACACAGGGAGAGTACACAATCTGGGAGTACGGTATACTGCACATTTCTGACACCGGACTGATAAATGCAGCAACCATGATGATACGACTTGTGCTGCTCATTATAGGAACCTCGCTCATGACACTCACCACCACACCAAATCAGCTCACGGACGGTCTTGAGAAATCACTGGGCTTTTTAAACAAAATACATGTTCCGGTGCATGCGATAGCCATGATGATGTCGATAGCGCTTCGTTTTATTCCAATCCTTATTGAGGAGACGGACAAAATAATGAAAGCACAGATGGCAAGAGGAGCTGATTTTGAGCATGGAAATATCATAAAAAGAGCAAAGAGCATGGTGCCTCTTTTAGTGCCGCTTTTCGTATCGGCATTCAGGCGTGCGGATGACCTCGCAATGGCCATGGAGGCCAGATGCTACAATGGTGGAGAGGGCAGGACAAAGATGAAGCCGCTCGTATATGAAAAGGATGATAAAATAGCATATCTTTTCATATTTGCGTTTTTAGCGGTTGTGATAGTGCTTAGAATCCTTCTGCCGGTGAATCTGGGCAATCTTATTTTCAGATAGTGAAATAGATAGTGCAGGCAAAACAGGAGAGATATATGCGTGTAAAAATGATTGTAGCCTACGATGGCACAAATTACTGCGGCTGGCAGATACAGCCAAACGGCATAACAATTGAGCAGGTATTAAACGAGCACCTGAGCCGCCTGTTAAAGGAGGATATAAAGGTGACAGGAGCAAGCCGCACCGATGCGGGAGTGCATTCACTTGGAAATGTGTGTATGTTTGACACCAATACCCGCATGCCGGCGGAAAAGATATCGTATGCACTGAATCAGAAGCTGCCGGAGGATATAGTGGTGGTCGATTCCTGTGAGATAAGCGATGATTTTCATCCGCGCTTCTCAAAGAGCCGTAAAACCTATGAATACCGCATTTTAAATGCGAGGTTCAGAAATCCGACACGCAGGCTTGACACATATTTCTATCATTATCCGCTTGACACAGAAAAGATGAGTGAGGCTGCAAAATATCTCATAGGAGAGCATGATTTTGCAAGCTTCTGCTCGGCAAACTCGCAGGCACAGACCACAGTCCGCACGATATATGACTGTACGGTGTCAAAGGCCGGTGACATCATCACAATACGTGTGACAGGAAACGGCTTTTTATACAATATGGTGCGTATAATCGCAGGAACACTTGTGAAGATAGGTGGAAGCGATGTGCCGGCCGATGCGATGAAGGGCATAATAGCTGCAACAGACAGGGCAGCAGCAGGTCCTACAGCCCCGGCACATGGGCTTACAATGATAGGACTGGAGTACGAGTAACAGCTTTAGATTTTTAATATTATATTAAGATTTTTGGAATATCCGTTTTTAGCTTCAATAATAGGTTATAATGTCGTTACGGTTAAGACATGGTACGGTAAAAAGAAGCTTGGAGATGAAGATGGTTATGAGATTTACAGAAGTTAAAGAGAAAATTATAAAAAACAAAGCCATAAACAGCACAGACAAAGTAAAAGGCAGACACCGTAGAGTGATCCGTATAGGAGCGTTTGCCCTGATATTTGTAGTGCTGTTTTCGTTTGTCTCGACATTTTTTAAGATGACGGATGCTGTCAATATTGCGACTATAGAGGGCTTTTATAAGGAGCCGAAGGACTCAATTGATGTGATGATGATAGGAGCCAGCGAGGTATACGCTGATTACAGCGCAACAGAGGCCTGGAAGAATTATGGATACACCTCATACTCACTGGGGGTATCCGGAGCGCCCGGCAGCCTGTACAAATCAATGCTCAGGGAAGCTCTCACCAGACAGCATCCGAAGGTTGTGGTGTTTGAGGTGAATGGCTTTTTACAAAAAGACAGCTACTACGACAGGACGGTAAAGCTGCACAGCTGGATAGACAATATCCACAATGAGGAAAACAGGCTTGATACAATAAAAGAGATTGTGCCAAAGGATGAGCAGGACAACTTTACAAATCCTTTAAAGCTATATCACAGCAATTGGAAGGATATAGACAAATGTGCACACACCTTTGCTACAAGAGTTGGAATGTATTTTACAAAAACATCATGCATGAAGGGCTTTTCATCTATTGCAAAATATTCCGATTGTCCATCAGGCAAGCAGAAAACTCTCTATTTTACCGACAAGAGTAGAGCGTATATGACTGAGTTGCTTGAGTATTGTAAAGCGCAGGGCGTAAAAAAGGTGCTTTTTGCAAGGTTTCCTCATGAGAAGGAGATAAAGAATCCGCAGGTGCTTTGCGACGTGAAGGAGCTTGTGGAGTCCTATGGCTATGATTTTGCAAGCTTTGAAGGTGATAAGGAATTTATCGGAATCAATGAGAGGGATGATTTCTACAATTCAGAGCATTTGAATATAAATGGAAGCCGCAAATTCACTGCATTTATGGGGAAGTATCTGTCAGATAATTACAGGCTTAATGCAGACCACTCACCGGAGCTTCAGAGTGCATGGGGCGAGTGCGCAAGGCGCGCTGACAGGGTGATGAGTGCCTGCGCAAAGGATACGGATCTGAGTCTGGGAAATCATTATTTTGAGATGTCCGTTTATCTGCCTTATAATTTTTCGTCAAGCCTTGCGACAAATAAGGTAGCAGATACAAACAACGATGCAAAGCCTGTAAAGGAGTTAAATACCCCTGTTAAAAAATAGCATGATAGTGTATGGACTTTAAAATAAATACTGCCTGTTAATTAAAGTATGTCTGGCAGTATTACTTTAAAAAATAGATTTGGAGTAAATAAAATGGAACTCATTTCATTAAAATATGCGATATTTGTAATCGTATTGCTTGTACTATATTATTGCTTTCCTAAGAAATACCGCTGGTATGTGCTTCTGGCGGGAAGCATGGCATACTATGTGATTATATGTAAGTGGTATGTGCTTTTTATCATTTTCACAATATGCACCACCTATGGCTCGACAATATGGATTGACAAGCTGTTAAAGAAGCAGAATGCCATCGTAAAAAGCCATAAGGAGGACTGGGACAGGCAGACCAGAAAGGAATACAAGGAAAAGGGCAGAAAAAAGAGAGTGGCAGTCATGCTTTTTGCGCTGCTATGCAATTTCGGCATCCTGGCATTCCTTAAATATATACCATATGCGGGGATGCTTGGACTTTTGCTTCCACTTGGCATATCCTTCTACACATTCCAGTCCATGGGCTATGTGATGGATGTATACAGGGAAATTGTCGAGCCTGAAAAGAATTTTCTTAAGGTAGCACTGTTCGTGTCATTTTTCCCGCAGATCATACAGGGACCGATTGCGATATATGATAAGCTTGCGGGACAGCTTTACGAGGGACATTCCCTTAGACTTGAAAATCTGCAAAAGGGTGCGCTTCTGGTGCTCTGGGGAGTCATGAAAAAGCTTGTGATAGCAGACCGCGCGGTAAATATCATCAATTTTGTAATGGATAAGCCGATGGATTTTTCGGGCACTTATGTATTTTTTGCGGCAGTAGTGTATGCGCTGCAGCTATATGCGGATTTCTCGGGAGGAATCGATATAGTGCGCGGTATTGCAGAGATGTTTGGCATAACAATGTCAACAAACTTCAACCATCCGTATTTTTCGCGCTCACTCACAGAGTACTGGCACCGCTGGCATATGACTCTTGGAGACTGGTGCAGAAACTATATCTTCTACCCGCTTTCAATCTCAAAGCGTTTCCTGAACTTTGGCAAATGGCTAAAGCCGAGATTTGGTGCGCATATCAGTAAGGTGCTGCCGGGCTGCATCGCGAGTGTCATCACATTTATAGTCATCGGAGTATGGCACGGTGCCAATATGAAATACCTGTATTTCGGACTCTGGAACGGCATTGTCATCATGCTTGCAGAGCTTTTTGCTCCGATAAACAAAAAGGTGGCAGGCGGCTTTTTTAAGCTGACCGGTCTCAGGGAAAAGGGCATATTTGCAACGATTGTATCAGTGCTGTGGACATTTATGCTCATACTGGTAGGCTACTATTTTGATATAGCGGCAAATGCGTCGACAGCATTTCACATGCTTTTTAAATCAGTCACGGATTTCCATATAAGCGAGCTTGGAATAAACAACATCATTTTGAATCTCGGAGCATGTGGACTGGACGAGTACGATATACTTTTACTTATAATATGTACACTGCTGTGGTTCTTCATCAGCTTCGTTGAGGAAAATAAAAAGCTCGACATGCGCGATTTCATACTTTCAAGAAAGCTGCCGCTTCGCTGGGCAATAATATATCTTGGCATCTTTATAGTAATAATATTCGGTTACTACGGACCGGGAGTGAATCCGGCTGATTTTGTATATATGCAGTTTTAAAAAAAGTATAAACATAAAGAAAAACTTAAAGGAAAAGTTTCAAGAAATAGCTTAAAGAAAAAGCTTAAAGAAAAAGCCGAAAATAAGGGTGAAAAACACTTGACAACAGCCGGTTACGCAAGTATAATATCTAGGTCTGTAAAAGTAGATAAATGGAAGCCAAAGCCCCGGCAACCATTTAGTATAGATAATGATAGTCATCTGAGATGGAACAGAGGACTATAAGATGTCAAAAAGGAAGTGGCGTCCGGACATACGCGATTTCAAGAGGCATCGGCATTAAAAGTAATCGAATCATTTAAGGAGGAAAACCGATGAAAACATTTATGGCTAGTCCTGCTACAATCGACAGAAAATGGTACGTAGTAGACGCTGAAGGTAAGACATTAGGACGTTTAGCATCAGAAGTTGCTAAAGTATTAAGAGGAAAGAATAAAGCAATCTTTACACCACACATTGACACAGGTGATTATGTAATCGTTGTCAATGCTGACAAGGTTAAGGTTACTGGTAAGAAATTAGACCAGAAGATTTACTATCATCACTCAGATTATATCGGTGGTATGAAAGAGACAACATTAAGAGAGATGATGAACAAGCACCCAGAGCGCGTTATCGAGTACGCTGTAAAGGGAATGCTTCCAAAGGGACCTCTTGGACGTCAGATGTATACAAAGTTATTCGTATACGCTGGACCAGATCACAAACATGCAGCTCAGAAGCCTGAGACATTAGAGTTTTAATAGGAGGTAAAGTAAATTGGCTACTACAAAGTATTACGGAACAGGAAGAAGAAAATCATCTGTTGCTAGAGTATATTTAGTACCTGGAACAGGAAAGATTACAATCAATAAAAGAGATATCGATGAGTACCTTGGTCTTGAGACATTAAAGGTAGTTGTTCGCCAGCCATTAGTTGCAACTGAGACAGTTGACAAGTTCGATGTTTTAGTTAACGTTCGTGGTGGTGGATACACAGGACAGGCCGGAGCAATCCGTCACGGAATCGCTCGTGCACTCCTTCAGGTAGATTCAGAGTACAGACCAGTTCTTAAGGCTGCTGGATTCTTAACACGTGATCCACGTATGAAAGAGCGTAAGAAATACGGTCTCAAAGCAGCTCGTAGAGCTCCTCAGTTCTCAAAGAGATAATTACAAAGAATATCAAAAGAACATCAAAACCCTTGGAAATTCAGTATTTTCAAGGGTTTTCTTTATGTCTCAATGTTTGCAAAAAGTCGTGAAAAGTGGTCAATTTTTTTCAGTAGCACACACGTAGCACACACGTAGCACACAAATTTGCTTGACAAATTTTGGAAATGCTGATATTATGCGTACAATCTAATAAAAGGCTTTCTCGTGGGGCAACTGTAGAGGATTTAGGGGCAATAATCCAATATAGTACAGGAAAACCAAAACTTAAAGCATATATACAGACAATATGTTATATTAAGTTTACGCAAAAATAAAAGAGGTATATTCTTTTTGAAAACATACCTCTAGTTAACTATACGGTTTTTATGTAACGGTTTATTTTATTGCAATTTAATAACTCTGATGTAATATAATAGATACGGGGGCATGAAGTAGGCGATAATTAGAAAGAGAGCATTTAATGCCGGTTATCGAGTCGAAAAAGGTTTTTAGTATTATCATTATAACAATGCTGTATTTACAAACTATAACGGTGAAAGATTGACCGGGTTTAATGTTTGGAACATGTCAACTAATACGCTTGAATGGGATAGCGGTTGTTATGATAATAATTATGACCATTTATGCACATTAGAAGATGTTGAGAGCTTCTTAGAATCGGTATATGAAAAAGCCGGTTTAGAATATTAAAATCATAATGCCTGCAATATGCAAAATAAAACCGTTACCCAAAAGTAGGAGGGTAACGGTTTATTATATGTGGTATACTATGCTTTGCTTTGCTGTTCATAGGCTTCTAGTGTCTTGTAATATAATCTTCGTTGTTTAAGCGGTAAAAAGTCTATAAGGTCTTTGCCGTAATAGTGATTAAGAGAAAGAACAGCATACACATAAAGGTAGTCTGCACCTATTCCGGCAGGCAGATAATAGGCGAGTTCGACTAAGTCTTTATGGTGCTTTTCTTCGCTCCTGTTGAATACCTTATTATATTTGTCTGTGGTCTGCTTTTCGGTCTGCTTTGCTCCATTCATAAAACCATAGTTGTATATATCTGCTATTATTTGCATTAATGCTTCATCGTTTCCACTCTGTACTGCTGCCTTTATATTTTCGGCATACTCGCATAATTGTAAGCCCTGTAAATCAAATTTATCTGTTACAGGGTGCTTTGCTGTGTACTTATCCAGTGCCGTCTTAATTTCTGCTATGTTCATATTCTTAGTTGCTTTCATTGTTAAATCTCCTTTTACTTAATTCAAGGGATATGATATAATAAAATAATCCCTTATAATGTTTCGTCGTGGTTATGTTATTTTGGGTTGTGCTCTATGGTATTTATTATCATAGAGCATTTTTTGAATCAATCATACTGCATCACACTCCTTTCAAATTTTGTCGATTGCTTCAAGTAATGTTTCTATTTCAAAATGTGTATAAACTTGCTGTGTTACTCCTTGTCCTTTATGCCCTACAATGCGCTTTATTGTACGTTCATCGACATTTACAGCCGTTAAAAGTGAAACGCATGTATGCCGGCAGTCGTGCGGTCTATGCTTCATATTAAGCGGTAATAATAGTGGTTTCCAATAACTATCATAATAGTTACGGTATTCAAAGTGTTTACCGTCAGGTGTACTTAATAAGTATTCGCAATCATTCTTGTTATACCAATATTCAAAGAACGGCAAGACCTTTTTACTAATCGGTACTTTTCTAATACCGGCTTGTGTTTTGGATTCCGTTACATCAAACCAACGTTCTTTTAGATTTATATTTTCTTTCTTTAAATCCAATAGCTCCGATACTCTGACACCTGTATATATAAGCATTAGCATAACCGTGTAATATTCGTTAGCATCTTTACAAGTCCATAATTTAGCGATTTCAGAAGTACTAAATGGCTCACGATTATATGCGTTAGGGTTTCCGGCTTTATTAATGTCGATATATTGCACTTTGTTACGGTCGGCCGATATTATGTCATGTATTACAGCGTATTTGTATAACATGCCTACTAAAACCTTGTATTTTTTAAGCGTAGGTGTATTTTTCCCGGAATTATCGGCAATATATTGTAAATCGTCTAATGTAATATCAACAAAACGTTTATTGACTAGCGGAGCGCATAGAAGAAATGCGGCCCTGTATCCTTTTATATTGCTTTCTGATACAGTCGGGAAATGTTCGGCGCTCCAACGGTCATACACTTCTTGTAACGTGATTTTAGACGATTCTAAATCAAATGGTGATTTGTTATATTCTGCAAGTGCTTCAAGTGCCTTATTTTTAGTTTCATAATAGCCGATTGTTTTTCGTATCTGCTTTTTTCCGGTTTCTACATCAAACAGCCAACGTTCTGTAACAATAGCCCTATATGGACACCTGCGCTTGCCGGATAATTTGTAGACACTTCCGTATCCATTAGGTAGCTTCATTAATCATCACTCCTTAATTTATATGTTTCAATTATTGATTTGATTTTTAGCAAAGAAGTATCTTTTAATATCGAGTTATCAAGGGTAAGGCAACCGTTAAAGTTGTTATTATTGTCTTTTTGTGCAAAACCTAAAAAAGTATTCGGAGGTAGATTATGACAAAAAGTATTTTCTTTTTCATCTTCAGACATTGTTGCTGTAACAGGAACCCACTCCCATAAATCAAGTAAGATTCCTATATTTCCTAAAATTGCCGAGCATTTTTCTTTTTCTTTCATTAACGTATTTAATACAAGTATTCCTTGTGTCATTCTTGGAACTGTTTGCAAATATTTCAAGCAATCAATAGATTTGTCACTTAATCCTGTTACTCGACTTATCATTTGATAGTTTTCATTAGCATATTTATTCTTGCTATATCCAAGCAAATAATCTGCAGATATGTCTAAATTATATTTTTCACGAAAGAAAGTTTTGTAAGCTTGGATATTAAATAGTGATAAATCTCTATCTCCTTTTTCAAGAGAGGATAGATTAGATTTTTGTATTCCTATTTGTTTACTGAAATCCGTTAGAGAAAGATTAGCTATTTCCTCACGCAGTTCAATAAGATTGGCTATTCGTTGTTTCTTGTAATGGGCTTCGTAGTTTTTTTTTAAACTATCTGCATTATATGGCATAATAACACCACTCCTTTCCTAAAATTATTTGATAACTCACAAGTGAAAAATATCAAATAGAAAATCGTTTGATAAAACACTTGTTCGTGTCAATTTTATATGATATGGTTTAGATAGATAACAATTACATTATTGTTATCGAACTAAATATACATTATCTTGCAAGAAATGTCAATAAAAAAAATAAAGAGGTGCAAGTATGCAAAATAGAGATATTAGAGATTACGCTAGAGTTAAAGATGTAAGATTATGGAAAATAGCAGAAAAGTTAAACATATTGGATAGTAATTTTTCCAGATTGTTAAGACACGAGCTATCAGATGAAAAGAAAGCAGAAATTTACAAAATTATTGATGAGTTGGCAGAATAAAGGCGGTGTAATGTGAATAATGAAACAATGGGCAATGTTCCTGTAAATGTGGCTGCAAAGGTTTTAAAAATGGATTCTCAAACAGTCAGATTGCTAATACAACAAAATCTTGTGCCGTGGGGAATCTGTTTTAAACGAAAAGGAAGCCAAAAATTTACATATCTTATTTATGCAAAACAATTTGAAGAGTTGACCGGCTACAAGTACACCGGGGAAAGCGAGGATAAATAAAATGTTAACAAGAGTCAGATTAAAGCCGTTACGAAAAATATCGCAGTTGAAGAACTTAAGCGCGTTTGATTGTGTGGGTTGTGAACGCTCCGGGAGTTTGTTTACTTTAACATTTCAGATTATCGACAATGACGGAAACGAGCTATTACAAGATTTATCAATAGAATTTTCAAGGGGTAAAATGCCTAAATTGTATATATCCGATTTGTACGAGTACGGAAATGGAGATAAACAATAATGAAAGATAAGCAGGAATTAAAAGACGAGCAAGAATTTTATCTTAAAACTTGTAAAGAGTTTGGAGAGCAACGAGATCAACAAGACGATAAAAGCCAAGAATGGCACACTTGCGAAGGGATAGCGCAATTATGCAATGAATGCGCGGAAGAGATAAGGCATAAACTATGTGAAATGGGGTGTACCGATTGACTGATAATGAAATATTTGAAAACAATTTAACGCACTTTCAAGTAGTCAAAAAATATCAAGATAGAGCGCAGTGCAAATGTCCTGCACATCAGGACAAACAAGCTTCATTGACCGTTACAAAAGGCCGTAAATGCACATTGTTATATTGTCATGCCGGTTGTCAGTTAGACGGTATTTTAAATGCTGCAGGACTGGAAAAGAGAGATATTTTCTATGAATCAACGCAAAACACGGCTAATTGGCGAGCTTTCATCGAAAAGCGTGAGAATAACAGGATTGAAGCGGTTTATAATTACGTTTCCTGTAACGGTCAATATGCTTTTACAAAAGTAAGACTACAGGGAAAGCATATTATTTATGGCAGATTAGAAAATGAGAGGTTTACATATGGTTTATCTCGCAACAAACCGAGGAAAAGTTATCGGGCGGTATATGGCAATTTAAGCGACATTAAAAAGGCGATTAATGATAATAAGCCTGTATTTATTGTCGAGGGCGAAAAAGATGTAAATACGCTAACTAAACACGGCTACACAAGTTTCACATATGGTGGTGTGAACGACTGGCAAAGCGATTTTGCAGAACTTGTAAATGGTGCAATGGTAATAATTCTCGCTGACAATGATAAACCGGGAATAGACATAGCAAATAGGATTTATGAAGATGTCGTGCCTGTTGCAAAGAGTGCAAAAATCATAGTACCAATGCCGGACATACCCAAGGCAGACATTACAGATTATTTTGAGAGCGGAAAAACGAACGCAGATTTTGAAAAATTAATTAATAATGCCGTTACAAGTAACCGTATAGAGGGCAAAAAAGCACCTAAAAAGACTCTTGAAAGCACATTGAAAGAAATACATGCCGAGAATTACGAAACGTCAGATAAAGGAAATGCAAGGCTATTTGCGGACATATTCAAGGACAAACATCGGTATTGCTCTACACGTAAAGACTTTATGTTATTTGACGGTAAGCGTTGGATTGATGATTTAGAGGGCTTATCTGCAAGAAAATCTGCAAAAGAGCTTTCAGATGCACTTATTAGATATGCTGTAACAGTTGATACAGACGGAAAATATCTAAAAGCGGTTACACCATTATGCAATCTTAGAAACAGAAATAACATGTTGCAGGATTCAAGGGATTTATCATACTTCACGAATGAGCAATTAGATGTAAATGACTATATTTTAAACGTACAGAATGGCACACTTGATTTATCAGGCGATAAACCTATATTTATGGAACATAGCCCGGATATGCTATTATCAAAAATCTGTAATGTAAATTATGAACCAGGCGCAAAGTGTGAGGTATGGGAAAAATTTATAAACGAAATCATGCAGAATGATAAAAGCAAAATCGAGTATCTGCAGAAAATAGCTGGATTGTCATTAACCGGCAACACATCGGAAGAAACAGCTTTTATCCTATATGGAAGCACGACAAGAAACGGCAAATCCACTCTTTGCGAAACATTGATATATCTTTTAGGCGATTACGCTCTAACTATGAGACCGGAAACATTAGCAACTAAACAAAACACAGATTCAAGGCAAGCAAATGGAGATGTAGCCCGGCTTTGTGGTTGTCGCTTTGTAAACGCAAGCGAGCCACCAAAACGAATGTTATTTGATACAGCATTGTTAAAGTCACTGTTAGGCCGAGACTCAATTACTGCGCGTTTCCTACATCAAAGAGAATTTGAGTTTATACCTAAATTTAAGCTAGTAATTAACACAAATTATTTACCTGTAATTACAGATGACACAATTTTTTCAAGCGGTCGTTTAAATGTGGTTTCTTTCGATAGGCATTTTGAGCCACACGAACAGGACAAGCATCTAAAAGACAAGCTACGCAAAAAAGAGGAACTATCAGGAATTTTAAATTGGTGCTTAGAGGGATTAAGACTATATCGCAAAGACGGATTAAAAGCCCCGGCAGCAGTACAAAAAGCAACGAACGCGTACAGGGCGGATTCTGATAAAATCGGTAATTTTATTAATGAGTGCTTGAAAAAGACAGACACAAACAGCAAAGCAAAAGAAATTTACGATTGTTATGTTAAATGGTGCGCTGATAATGGTTACGGCATCGAAAACAAAGGCAATTTCTTTGCAGAAATGAAGAATAAAGGATTATTTGCGACAAGCGGAACCGTTACAGGAAAAACCGTAAAGAATGTGATTAAAGGTTATGTAATAGATACTGATTTTCAAACTGTAAATGATGATTCTGAAATACCTTTTTGTTAGTAAATGTGCAAAATATGCAATTTACATGTAAAAAACATATAGTAGAAAACATAGAAAATTTACATTAAAAATGCACATTTTGCACAAAACCCCTAAAATAAAGGCTTTTAGTTAATTATTAAATCTGAATTTAATACATAAAAATACATGTTTTTTTGTAACGGTATTTGAAAGCAGGTGAAACAATGGATTATTTCAAAATGTATAAAGACATATGGGAACTGCATAAAAAGTACATTGATAAAGTCGATTCAAGAGATGATGAGATATGGAAAAGCATTATAGTTGAAGCGGACGAGCTAACGAAAAAATATGATAACTGCAAGTTTATCAAAAATTTAGTCATGGCAGAGCTAGAAGAATTTGAGAGGTTGCATCATGAGCGGACAAAGTAAAGAATACAGAGAATACATGAAATCTGATTCATGGGAGCGCAAAAAACGCGAAAGATTAAAGATAGACGGTTATAAATGCACAGCCTGCGGATATTCTGCAAAACCTAATGTATTAATGGTACATCATTTAACATATGCAAGATTAGGTAATGAAGATGAATGGAAAGATTTAGTTACGTTATGCCCCATATGTCATAGAAAAATACATAATATGCTTAGGCGCAGGCAAGCACCGGAATAACCAAGCTCAACAAGTGTATACACATCATAAAAAGACACAAAACACAAAATGTGCATGAAATATATAGAAAGTAGGTAAATAACATGGCAAGAGCAAATAATTTTCCACAAGCAGGGCTTGAAAAGATAGATCCTAAGACAGTACAAGCGATAACAATGTCATTAGTCGATTTGTATAACAAGGGTAAGCCAAAAACAGATAATGAAGTAAGGCAGAGAGTAAACGAATACTTTGAGTATTGCCAAGCTTCAAGCCTTAGACCTGGAGTAGAAACACTTAGAACGGCTTTACATGTGTCAAGGTCAACTTTATATGAATGGTCACAAGGCCGTAATTGCTCATCTGAAAGAGCAGAGATAATACAAGGCGCAAAATCTATTATAGATTCATTTTTAGAACAAGCAATGCTATCAGGCAAAGTAAACCCGGCTACAGGTATATTTTATTGTAAAAATTGGCTAGGTTATCATGATAGCATATCTCTTGAAGAGAGTTTGCCAATGACAAGCACACAAGAAGCGTTAAGAGCGGAAGATTTGCCAAAATTAGGCGCAGAAGAATAACACACGGTTTTATTGTAACGGTAACTATTAAAATTTATATATAGCTCAAATGAGCGGAAAGTAGGTTAATTATGAAGTATCAGAATTATTTAAACAATGTATTAAAGCTATTACAGGGTTACAGAGATTCAGTTAATGGAGTAAAAGCAATTTACGACAGCGACAAGGCAAAGCACGACAGAGAGTTAAAGGATATGCAAGGCAAATATACAGATGAGTATATAAAGGAATATGACAGCAAGTGGAGAGCTTCAAACAATTACAAAGATATGCTCGATAAGGAGAGAGCAAAGAAGCAGAAATTAGCGAATCACAATTTAGACATAATGAAAAATCAGATTGATAAATATTTCCAAGCTCCTGTAAGTGCAGATTTTGCAAACAAGATAATGGCTATTAAGTCAACCAGTATGCAGTTATCAAAAACAGAATACAAGCTTTTACAGAAGCAGGCCACAAGCTATATGGAACGTAGATTATTAAATGAGTTAGTGGCAAGCAGTGCAGACGATGCGGACAAGCTCGATATGCAATTATCCGCAGAGGTGCCTAATATTGATAGCATATATGGAGCATATAACCATATGAGGGAAAATGTCGATAATGCTTTTAATTTTTATTGTGGGGATGATTTATCACTAAAAGAGTACATTAATTGTGATTGTAACGATTATATCAATACAAGCAATATAACACATGCAATAAAGTGCTTTGATATTGATAGAAACGATAGTTATAAAACGTTTATAAAGGCAATGAGTGGCGCAAATGACATATTAGATAAAGGCAACAGACCCAATGAGGAATTGTCAGAAGATGAAAAATCTTTGATAAATGCCATTTTGCCGGATTATGACAAATACCCTATAGGCTCAAAGCGTCAAGCTGCAGAAATAGCGAAAACAAATGCAGAAATGGCAAGCTTGCTGTTACTCGATGAGCGTTACAGTGAAAGCGTGTCAAAAGCACTTGAAGAAAGCGTTTAAAAAGGTACACCTTTATAAACTACTTTAAAGCATAGAAAAACTAGCATATTTATAGTTTATAAAACCATATATGATTATTTACAAACGTTTATAAAATACATTGACATTTATAAACACTTTGATATAATAGACATATACCACGACAAAACAATATTTGAGAGTGAGGGATTATTATGATTTATGGATATGCTAGGGTTTCAAGCAAAGAGCAGAATTTAGAGAGACAGATTAAGGAGTTAAAAGGCGCAGGAGTAGAAGAAAGAAATATACTCATGGATAAGCAGAGTGGAAAAGACTTTAACAGAAAGTCATATAATCTATTAGTTGGAACAGATACCACAGCCCCACTATTACGTGAGGGCGATGTATTAACAGTATATAGCATTGATAGATTAGGTAGAAATTACACTGAAATAATGAAGCAATGGCAATATATAACACAAGAGATTAAAGCTGATATTAGAGTGTTAGACATGCCGTTACTTGATACACGCAATAATGGCGATAGTTTAGATAGTCGTTTTGTTGCAGACCTTGTATTACAGATATTATCATATGTGGCGCAGAAAGAACGCGAAAACATAAAGGTTAGGCAGTCGCAAGGAATTGCAGTCGCAAAGGAGCAGGGAAAGCATTTAGGCAGACCTGCAGCAGAGTTTCCGGATAATTGGGAAGCTGTATATAATGAGTGGAAATCGCACAATATAACAGCAGTTCAGGCAATGAAGCAAACTAATCTAAAAAAGAATACGTTTTATAATCTTGTAAAGAGGTATGAGAACAAATAACAAAGAGGAACAGAGCTATTATTAAAAGCCCTGTTCTTTTCTTTTATGGGGTGCCCTAGGGGTGTATATGAAAAGTGAAAAAATGCCCCACTTAGCCCCTCAAATATCGACAAAAATAAAAAAGGCGGTGTGCATAATATGACAAATGAAGATATAGTTAAAGCAATACAAAACGGTTTTGATGTAACGGAAAATATGCAGTGGTTATATCAAAAGAATTTACCTTTGATAAAAATAATGATTAGACCGTTTACATTATACGAAAATGAAGAGGATTTATTACAAGAAGCATATTTCGGATTATGGGAAGCAGTACAAAGATATGAAACATCGGAAAATGTGTTATTTATGACATATGCTGGCTTCTGGATAAGGCAGGCAGTAAGACGATATATAGAAAACTGCGGTTCTGTAATTAGAATACCCGGTGTTAAGCAACAAAAGATAATTCGTTACAATAAAGCGATTCAGGAGCTGTCGCAGAAATTAGGGCGGACTCCTGCAAATAACGAAATTGCTGATTATATGAAAATCAATGAAAAAGAGCTTGAAGAGCTTGAATATTATTCGCAAAGCATAGCAAGCCTAGATGTTCCGATAAATGAAGATTCAGAATCAACGTTATCAGATAGTGTTAAAAGTGATTTTGAACTAGAAAACAGTGTTATTGATAAAATGTATGACGATTACACAAAAAGCGAACTATGGCGCATTGTAGAGCGTTACACAGGGCAATTAGAAAAACGTGTAATAAGGGAATATTATTTACATAACAAGTCACTAGCAATGATTGCAGATAAAGAGAATTTATCTGTTTCACGTATTAAACAAGTAAAAGCGCGCGGTTTCCGTAGATTGAGAACAGGGCAAGCGAAAGAGGAATTATTACATAATTTTGAAAATGCAGAAAGCGGATTATATAGAAACGGAATGCAAAAATATAGTAATAATAATTTTACGTCTACTGTTGAAAAAATCGCATTATCTAAATATGAATTAAAAGAAGAATATGAGAAGAGGTTAGCGGAAATGATACATTGTGAATCATAAAGTGCAAGTGTTTATAAGTGTTAAAACATGGTGTTAAACGTTTTTTCGTAGCACTCTTATAGCACACAAAACGGCTAGAAAGCCTTATTTTATAGGGCTTGTAGTTCACAAAGAGATAATTTTTACAGAACGAAGATATCAAGAAAAGCCCATTTTTCAAGGGTTACAGAAGTTGTGGAATGCTGTCAGATGTGCTGGAATTTACATCGAATGCGACACATATGCAGCAGGTATGCAACAAAGATATTGATATGTATAGGACATTTTTCAGTAGAGATACTGGGGAATGTCCTTTCTTAATTTAAATCTTATTAATCGCATCTACAAGCTCCTTTATATCAAAGTGGGTATATACTTTCTCAGTCAGTGTCATAGCACTTGAGTGTCCCACAATCTTTTTGATAATCGTCTGGTTAGTACCGGCTTCTGCTAACATTGAGATACATGTGTGTCTGCAACAGTGTGGTGTACGATTAATATTAAGTTGTTCCATAAAAGGCTTAAAATAGCTATCATAGTAGTTCCTGTATTCAAAATGTTTTCCGTCTTCTGTATGAAGCAGATATTCACATTCGGGGCAGGATTCATACCAGGCTTTGTAGTATGACAGATTAAGGCAGGTAACAGGACAGGAACAGTTGAACAGATGGATGCTAATGTTGAGGCTATGGCAAGAGATTTGCAGGAGATATTGAGGATTGGAGCGGAGCAGAAGAGGTTGTGGGAGGTGTATGAGGGAAGATAAAAATAAGGTATCTTGAATATAATTTTCAAGATACCTTATAATATTAGTTAAGAACTGATTTCCCTGCCAAATTTATATCCGAGATTATATGCATCAATAGCACTCTTATGGCGTACAGCACCGGCTTGACTATCGGGCAAATGAGAAAGATCTGATTGTGGGGAATTGCCTTGTAGAGCATCTTTTAGTCCCTCTTCATAAGCACAAGCGGCACAGATATGTCGTCCCCCGTTTCTATTATCTTGAGCTTCTGGAAGCTCATTAAAACCTTGCAAATATCGATGTTGTTTGTTACATATAGCCATATTGAAACACTTCCTATATGATAGTTTCTAAAATAACTATCGATGCTTATAGACCAATAGCATGTAATGGTAAGTTATCAAAGTAATGAGGACAACCAAGTTCATCCATATAATCATAATAATCTTGATATTTGGGATCATTAAACCAATCAGATGACAATAGATAGATATAAACCAAATCGTAACCAATAGGCTCTAAAAGCCGTCTATATTCTCTGATTTTGAATGGGAATGTTGCGAGTTTTTCATCAACTGAACCACTAGTGTGCTGAAATTTTTTTTCAATAATGTAAACAGTTTTATCAATTTCATTTATAAAAGCTTCATCAGGCTTCCATCGTTTGGAGTTGATTGCTCGGTCATTAATTCCATTTTGTCTCAAAAATATTGTAGAAAATTCATCTTGATTTATAGAGTAACCTAGTAACTGGTTTCTATCATATACTTCAAAATGATTGGCAATGATAAATCCGGCATTTTGTAATGCTGTATTTAGGGATGTTGTTTGTTCGAAATGGAGTCCATTTCTATTGGTGTTAGCTCCGCCACCAAAGCGATTAGCTTGTCTTGGCATTTGTCTCATCCTCCTTAAAAAAGTCATTGATTTCAACATTGAGTACATTTGCAATCTGATTAAGTACAGATATGGAAAGACTTTTATCACAACCAGAAGCTTCAATTTTAGAAAGATAACTGATACTGATTTGAGCCTTTTCTGCAAGCTGCATCTGTGTTAAATTAGCTTGTTGTCTATAATGTTTTATATTTGAACCTATAGTACGATATAGGTCAGTATCATTATTAAAATACATAGCTATACCTCTTTCATTATTTGTGAATATTATCTCATGCTATGAACGAGATAAAAATTCACTTATTGTGAAAGAAAAAAGAGATGGCTTTTTTAACTGAGTTGAGGTAAACTTATATATATGATTGATGGAAGGTGGGGATTACAATGGATTCATTTCAAGAAAAATATGAATATGATAAATTTGTAATAGAGACAGCACATAAAATTCAAGAGATACAACGGGACTTTAATAACCTTTCTGATGAAAATAAAATTAAGTTTCAAAATGATGTTATGAGAGCATTCATGATAAAAGGTATCGAGGGTGTTTCAGAATACTTCAGCCAATGGAAATGAAAAGGGGGCATGACTTATAAGTTTACAACCAAATAATTTCAAGCTTGAACCAACAACAGTCTGGTCGTTTCCAGACAGAGGAAGTTGGGCAACGCATTCAGGAAAGTATCGGGGAAATTGGTCACCATATGTACCAAGAAATCTGATACTTCGATATTCTAAACCAGGTGACTGGATTTTAGATCAATTCATGGGTAGTGGAACCACACTGGTTGAGGCAAAACTACTAGGTCGTAATGCGGTAGGTATAGATATTAATCCGCAGTCAGTTTCAATTTCAGAAACAAATTTACAATTCCAATGTGATACAAGTTCAAAAATATATATACGAGAGGGAAATGCAGCAGAATTGCATTTTATCAAAGATGCTCATATAGATTTTATCTGCACTCATCCACCATATGCTGATATCATAAAGTACAGCAAAGGCATAGAAGGGGATATTTCCATGTTGGGAGTAAAGTCATTCATAGATGCAATGGATAAGGTGGCATATGAAGCATATCGTGTGTTGAAAAAGGAAAAGATGTGTGCTGTTATGATTGGTGATATAAGAAAATGTGGAAAAGTTGTTCCATTAGGGTTTCGTATGATGGAGTGTTTTTTGCGTGCTGGATTTATCAACAAAGAAATAATTATAAAAGAACAGCATAATTGTAAATCTACTGGTTACTGGGAAAAACAGAATAATAATTTTTTGCTTCTTGCACATGAGTATATATTTGTCTTTGAGAAATAATGGAAGTATATGGGATTTACATGGAGTGAAAGTTTTGATTGTTATTTTCTGTGTTAGCAAGTATAATAAATTTATGGGATTTTGTCACTTAGTGACTAGAGAAGAGGAATCAAAATGAGTAATTCAAGTGTCGCTCCATTTGTGAAGTGGGCTGGAGGAAAACGTCAGCTTATTCCGCAGATAAGAGAAAGAATGCCTGAAAAATATAATGATTACTATGAGCCGTTTGTAGGTGGTGGCGCTGTAATATTTGATCTACTACCTGCAAATGCTCTGATTAATGATATAAATAAAGCTTTGATTAACACATACAGAACAATATGTAATGAACCTGATGCTTTTCTGAAAGAGGTCAACAGGCTGGATAATGATATGTGGGAAGATGGGAAAAAGTATTATTATTCTATCAGAGAACATTATAATGACAAGCTTATGAGGTCGGAATATGATGTAGAGCTGGCAGCATTATTTGTATTTATAAATAAGCATTGTTTTAATGGATTATATCGTGTGAATGGCAAGGGACTGTTCAATGTTCCATATAATAACAGCCGCAGGGTTTCCGTTGATGAGGATGTTATTATAGCTACATCAGAGTATCTTAGGAGAGTAACTATTATAGATGGTGATTTTGAACAGGCTTGTAAGAATGCAAAGAAAGGCGATTTTGTATTTATAGACAGTCCGTATGCACCTTTGAATCCTACATCCTTTGAATCCTACACAAAAGAAGGGTTTGATATAGAAAGTCACAAGCGATTAGCGAAACTTTATGATGAATTAACTGCCAGAGGCTGCTACTGCATGCTTACAAATCATAATACGGAGTTGATAAATGAGTTGTATGGAAATAAGGATTATAAGATAGATGTTGTAAGTGTTAAGCGTATGATTAACTCTGATGCATCAAATAGGGTAGGAGAAGAAGTAATAATATGTAATTATTAAATGGTGTTAATGTCTCTGTTGGCAGAGATTAACATTTAGCTCTAAAGATGAGGAGAAATATAATGGATAACTTATTTACAAAGAAAGTGCCATTATACTTTGAGACGGATGAATCACAGTTGGTTGTAGGTGATTCATTTAAAATTCTAACAAAAATGGAACCAGAATCAGTGGATATGATATTTGCTGATCCACCTTATTTTTTAAGTAATGATGGGATTACATGTAAAGGTGGAAAGATGGTTTCAGTAAATAAAGGCTCATGGGATAAACTTTCAGAAAGTGGAACCGGTGTCGAAGAAAAACATAAGTTTAATAGAAAGTGGATTAGGTTATGTAAGAAAGTACTAAAGCCAAATGGCACAATATGGATATCAGGAACATTACACAATATATATTCAATTGGTATGGCATTGGAGCAGGAGGGCTTCAAGATAATTAATAACATAACATGGCAGAAAACAAATCCACCGCCAAACTTAGCATGTCGATGCTTCACACATTCTACAGAAACCATTTTATGGGCTAGAAAGAATGATAAGAAGTCTCGGCATTTTTTTAATTATCAGAAAATGAAAGAAATGAATGATGGAAAGCAGATGAAGGATGTTTGGACAGGCTCATTGACAAAGCCATCTGAGAAGGTGGAGGGAAAGCATCCTACACAGAAACCAGAATATCTGTTGGAAAGAATAATACTTGCATCGACAGAGGAAGGACAAGTTATTTTGGATCCTTTCTGTGGCTCAGGAACTACCGGGGTAGAGGCAGTAAGATATGGACGAAAGTTCATAGGAATAGATGTAAGCGAAGAATATATGGAAATATCTAAGAAAAGATTGGAGAAGGTACTAAATGACAAATAGGAATTTTGACGAATGGCTTAGTAAATTCAGACCAAGTATTTCAAGCTATGATTATTACATAGATTTTGAAAAGGTCATTAAGAATGTTGATGAAATCAAGGTAGAACTCAACATTTTGAATTCATTAATTGGATCAAAGAATATAGAAGATGAGTTTGAAAAGGTAGTGACAAGATATCCGGAAACATTAAAATGTATACCATTATTACTTGCAGTCAGGAGTAACGAAATATACGCACAGGATGAAGATGGAGCATTTTTATATAATTTCAAAACTATGAACTATGCGGTAGAGCAATACAAGGTATTTATGAGAAAAACAGGATTGTTTGATATGATAGCAAATCATCTTGTAAATAATCTGGTAGATTATGCACTGGGTATTGAAACAGGTTTAGATTCTAATGGACGTAAAAATCGTGGTGGCCATCAAATGGAAGATTTGGTTGAGAAGTACATTGTGGCAGCAGGTTTTAAAAAGAACGAGAATTACTTTAAAGAGATGTATTTGAAAGATATTGAATCTAAATGGAATATTGATTTATCAGCACTTTCAAATCAGGGAAAAGCAGCTAAAAGATTTGATTTTGTAATTAAGACTGACAAGATGATCTATGCTATTGAGACAAACTTCTACGGTGGAGGAGGTTCTAAACTTAATGAAACTGCACGAAGTTATAAGATGCTTTCACAGGAGGCTGATACAATAGATGGATTTACATTTGTATGGTTTACAGATGGAATTGGATGGAAGAGTGCCAGGGGTAATCTGAGAGAGACATTCGAGGTCATGGATACGATTTACAGTATTGATGATATGGAGAAGAGGGTTATGAAAGACATATTTAAGTAGGTGATAAAATGATAAAAATGAAACTTTTAGAATTATAAATGAAATAGAATAAGATTATTGTCACATAATACAGATTCAGTTTTTGAAAGATTCGTACAGCATCTCGCAAATAAACTGAGAGTTACAGTGTGGACTACTATTTATTTGATATGGGTATTTTCATCGGGAAAGTATATAATGAATTACAATTGGTAGGGATTAATTACTATATGGAATGTGTCAATTAAAAAACGGATGTCCAGGAGAGTTATGGGCTTTGTATAGCATACACACTACCATATATAAATTTCTTGATTTTGGAATTTTTAGGACACACAAATGCTATCAAATATATAATATTAGAAACTATATCCTGGAAACAATATGTTTCCGGGATTTTTTTTGAGTTTGCGCGATATGGACACACTCTAACGAGTGTAAGTTCAGAACATGCTCAGATAGTGAAAATTATATTAGCGATAAATGGTTGTACCACCTTCATATTTACAATATATAAAAAATGTTAGTGCATTTATAAAATCAACGAGTAAATAATAAATATATATGCGCAATATTTGACAAATGTACTAAAAGATGATAATGTATGTACATGGAGGTGACAGTATGAGTAACCAAAAAGAAGAAAACTTTAAGCGTCTGGCTGAAAATAGAACTAATAAAATAATTGATATGTTGCATTTATTGGGTAATCTCTCAAACACATCAAATTATTCGTATTCTGAGGAACAAGTAAAAACAATTTTTTCTGCAATTGAACAGGAATTAGAAATACAAAGAAATAGGTTTGTTACTAAGCAAGCAACAAAGAAAAAATTTAGATTGTAGAGGAGGCATATAACATGACTGACGAGAAATGGAGAAGTCCGAATAATGACTATGGTCCAGAGGTAGGCTTGGATAATGGTGATGTTGAGACTTTTAAGAAGGAACCTGAAGAGGCTTTGGCTCGTGAAACAGGACAGAATTCAAATGATGCACGTTATAATTCATCTTATACCAAAATGGAGTATAAGCTATTTGAAGTTGAGCATGATGCTATACCAGGAATAGATGAACTTTCTGAGATGATTGAAGCGTGTTATGAATATAAGAAAGAGCTGTCCAAAGAAGCTGTGCCGCTTAAACGAATGTTGGAGAGGTCACATGATAAGAAGATAAAATGTCTTAGAATTAGTGATTTTCATACATCAGGACTTGAAGGAGTTTTATCTAACGATGCTGAAAAGCCATTTTATTTGTTAACTAAAGGCTCTGGTATCTCATATAAAGGTAGTGGTGCAGGCGGTTCAAAGGGAATTGGAAAGTATGCAGCGTTTGTAAATAGCAATATAAACACAGTATTTTATTCGACTTACAATAAGGATAATGAACGCGGATATATAGGTGTATCTAAACTCCGTTCTGCTCCTATTCCTGATACTGATGGACTTATGACACAAGGAATTGCATATTTTTCAAGAAATGACAAGAAGGAGCCAATATTAGAGGAGCTATTGCTGGATCCAGAATTTGAAAGAGAAGAAGGTAACTACGGTACCGATGTATATATAATTGGTTTCAGTTCTGAAAATGATTGGAAATGGTCTATCATTTCAAAACTTTTGGAGAGTTTTATGGTAGCAATTACTGAAAAAACTCTTATCATAGATGTTGATGATATTACTGTTTCAAAGGAAACATTACCTGAACTCATAAATGACATAAATTTGAAGAGAGTTTGTGGAAAGAGGCTGTATAGAGATATTCAGGCACAATTTGCCTTATTATACGACGAGGATATCGTCAAGAAAACTATTGACCTTGATGAGCTTGGGAAAGTTGATGTGTATGTAAAAAAGTATGATGCAAATCACAGTGACATGGCAACTCAAAAATGTGTTTATGTGAGATATCCATATATGAAGATAAAGATGTCTGACAACTTGAGTAAGCTTCCGTTTTCTGCAATGTGTATTATAGGAGATAATGAAATCAATTCGTTATTAAGAGACGTTGAAAACCCTCAACATACTGATTGGGAATTTAATAGACTTAATGATGATAAGCCTTTGAAAAAGAAAACAAGAAACGCTGAAAGATTACTTCGTGAAGAAATAAGAAAGTTTGTTACTGAAGTAATGTTGGCAGATAGCTCTGAGAAAACAGATGTACTTGGGGCTGGTGAATTCTTGCCTTCAACAGAGGATGGAGATATGGAAGTTGAAGTGAAGACAATAAAAAAGGATATTGTTCGTACTACTAAGGCTCGTAAAAATAAAGCCGCAAATCCTAAAAAAGAAAAAGCCAATGAAGATGATGATGCATTTAAACATCAGAATGGTTCTTTAACGGATGATGGAGATGATGGTAAAAAACAAAACACTGGTGGTGGAGGAGAAGATAATCCTTATGATGATCCAAATGACCAGGGTGGTCGTGGTACAGCTACAGGTAATGAACCTATTCTTAAAAAGGTTAAACTGGGCGGAATAAAGTATAAAAATATCGTTGTTGATGAAAAGGCAGGAAGATATGATTTTAGATTTACTGCGCCTCACGATGAGGCAGATTTTGAACTTGAATTAAAAATGTGTGGAGATGGTAGTGATACTTATACGCTTGATATTATTAGCGCTGAAGTTGATGGAAAACCATGCAGAATAGAAGATGGCAAGGTTAGAATGAAATTATCTAAAGACGTTACTTATGTTGTGAAATACACAACTAATAGAAAAAGCATGTTTTCAAGTGAGGTGATAATGAATGCTTATAGGTAATAAAGTTTTTCCATATCCTTTGCTGAGGGATAAGGATAGTAATACTGATTATAAAACAACTCAATTCTGTTTTGATTTCGAAATGGATAACGGTATTCCGATGATTGTTAATGGTAACCTTATATTAAAAAATATCTCGTTCTACTTGGATAATCCAGAATTAAAGGAATTATATGCTGACGGCTTTGTAAAAGCTATATGTGAGGTTGAGTGCTCTAATACTGTGTACAGGGAGTTCTTTGAAATAACAGAATCACCTCAAACAAAGAAAATTCCGATTACGAATTTTGCAAATATCGTTACAATTTCGGCGTATTTAGTTGCTACAAAAGAAATATGTGCATTTATTAGTACTGATTTTGTTGACGATTACGAGGGCTATAGTTTCCATATTAATCCTTCAAATGTTTTAGCTGCCGACGATGGCATAAAATTTAGAGTAGATATTGATGAAAGTAATGATAACAAGATGTCATCAATATTTACAATAGTAAAGAAGGATGATGCCGAAGGAATCGTAACATACAATGATGAGTCTAATAAGATAGTCATTTATCTTAATCCGGAAGATTATAGTATTTATGATACTATGAAAAACTATAGTATGTATAATAGCGTATTTTTCGCAAACCTTGTTATTCCAGCACTTGCAGGTTGCCTTCAAGAAATACAAAATGGTTTTTCGGAAGGCGATATTATTGATGAAATTTGCGATGATAAAAAGTGGTTTAAGTCAGTAATGAAAAGATATGCTTTTGTGAAGGGAAAGGAACTGGAGGCAGAAGATTTTAGTAATATAAATTGTTTTGAGCTAGCTCAATTGTTGATGAATGAATCAACAGATAAAAGCATTAAGGATTTTTATCAACTAGCAATTAATGGCGAGGAGGTAAGTGAAAATGAGTAAAATTAATGTTAAGTTTCTCACTGATGAGGCTTTAGCAACAATAAAAGCGAATTTAGATAAGTTCACTAAAATTGTAAAAGAAAATCCTTCAGATAGTAGCTCATTTATCGCAGAGCTCCCAGAAGAGTGTTTTGTAGAGAAAAAATATCCTATTGAAGATTTTGAACTAGAAGTAGATGGAGATGGCGATTATTCAAAGGTTGATGTAGATAACGCAATAACCTTATATGAGCATCTATGTTGTTTACCTAAACATGTTTTAGGAGATGAAAGATTCTGGATGTGGCTTATTCTGGAAAAATGCTATGCGGCAACAATACAGGCGATGCCTATGGAAAGTGGAAAGAAGATTATTGCAGACCACTGGTTGTTTGGGCAGGGTAGAAGACGTGGTCTTATGTTTGGCGCACTTTCTCGTGCATATTATAGAGTTCAGTTAACAAAAGATGATACTCTTGAAGATGCATATGAATTAACCAAGTTTGCTACACAGAATTATATGAGATACAGAGAGTTTACTTGGCGAGGCTATTCGAATAATAAGACAATTGTAACTGGCGCATTGAAAGGAGAGAAAAAGGCAATAGCAAAATATGGTGACACAATTGAAACAATAAAAGATTATTATCCATCAATAGCAAAGCATATTTCACAGCTTGGAAGTGTAATGTTATTGGATTTTATGAGAGAGGATTATATCCTTGATTCAGTGCTTGCTTTTTGTGATAGTTTAGCAGAAGCAAATAAAATTATGCCGATAAAGTAGGTTGTAGTAAGCAAAATGTATTTTCATAGTATTAGTCCTTTCTTTGTTAAAGTAATGAGTAGTTCTGGGAATGTGTGGGCAGTTAATCGCATACAACACATATGCAACACTGTCATACACAAATCCCCTATTTCTGGGCTTTTCTTGTTATTTAAACGTTAACAAAGAGATAATTACAAAGAATATCAGAAGAACATCAAAACCCTTGGAAATCCAGTATTTTCAAGGGTTTTCTTTATGTCTGTATTTGGAGAAAGAAAATATATAAATATAGAAAACTTTTGATTCTTGTATTAGCGGGTTCAAATGGCTTGTAAAAATACACATATTGTGATAACGTAAGGGCGTATGAATGTCAGCGGTTTTTGGCATTACAAATAATGAATAAGAGGCAGCAAAATGGATTTTGAAAGCAGAAGACAAAGAATTTTAGACAAGATGGAGGACAATTCTATAGCAATATTGTACTCAGGCATCGAGCACCATGTGAGTGCAGATGAGTATGATTTATTTACAGCACAGGCTAACCGCAATTTCTTCTATCTGACCGGACTTAGACGTGACAACATGGTCCTTGTCCTGGATAAATGTGTAGAGCCTGCTAAGACAATGCTCTTCATAGAGGAGGCAGACCCTACGATGGAGCGCTGGTACGGCAGAAAGGTGACTATGGAGGAAGCCGAGGAAATATCAGGAATTGATGAGATAGAATATATTTATGAGCTTGAGAGCACGCTGGACAGGATAATGACGCGTGAGGATGTATACACAGCATATTTTGACACGTATCGTCATCAGAAAGTGGATTTGCCGGATTATAATGTGGTAAAAGCCAATGAATTTAAGACAGACTATCCGGGAGTTGCTGTGAAGAATCTTTTCCCGCTTGTGGCAGAGGAGCGTATGCAGAAGGATGAGGATGAGATTGAGCTGACCAAAAAGGCAATCGCTCTCACAAAGGACGGACTTTGCAATGTAATGGCTAATTTAAAGCCGGGCATGAAAGAATATCAGGCACAGGCAGACTTTGAATATATCATAAGACGCGGCGGGGCAGAGTGGACAGCTTTCCCTACAATTGCCGGAAGCGGAATGAATGGAACGATGCTTCATTATGACACAAATCGTGAGACGATGGAGGATGGAACACTGGTTCTTCTTGACCTTGGAGCCAGAATAGATGGCTACAATTCGGATATTACGAGAACATATCCGGTAAATGGCAGGTTTACCGAGCGCCAGAAACAGGTATATGATATCGTGCTTGCCGCAAACCGAAAGATTGTCGAGGTTGCAAAGCCGGGAATGACTACAAAGGAATTAAATGAAGTATGTAAGGATGTGCTTGCAGACGGGCTTATGAAGCTTGGACTGATAAAGAATTCTGTAGAGATTTCGAAGTATTACATGCATGGCGTGTCACACCATCTGGGAATTGATGTGCATGACGTGACAGTTGACTCAAACAGCAGGCTTCGTCCGGGTGCAATCATCAGTGACGAGCCGGGACTGTATATAGATGAATGGGAAATCGGTATCAGGATTGAAGATGATGTGCTTATCACCGAGGACGGTGCAGTATGTCTGTCGGAGGATATCATCAGAACAACGGAGGATATAGAGGCTTACATGGCTGAGCACAAAAAGATTTAATCGTGGTAAATGATAAATTTTACGGTTTATAATATTTTTATGTGACATAATCTGATTTATGTATTATAGTAGTGCTAGTACATCGAATAATAAGTTTCTGATGCATTGTTATTTCTTATTCGGTGTACTATAGTACAGCAGTTATTTTTTATTGCTGTATAGGTGCAACGAAAATAATTCGTTCGACAGATGAAAGGAGAACAACTATGGTAAAGAAGATTAATAGCAGTGAATTTGAACAGGTTAAAAATAATAAGGCTATCATTGTTGATTTTTCGGCAGAGTGGTGCGGTCCATGCAAGATGCTTGCGCCGGTAATGGAGCAGCTTTCTGATGAAATCACAGATGTGGAGTTTTACAATATTGATGTGGACGAGAATCCTGATCTGGCAAGAGAGTATCGTATAATGAATATTCCGGCAGTTATTGCAATCAAGGGCGGTCAGGTTGCCGGTCAGCAGATTGGTCTTGTGTCTAAGGACGATATGAAGGGCTTTATAGAGGGAGTTTTCTAAGACAAAGCGTTTTATGAAGCTTTCTAAGAAGCGAGAAGACACCTGCAATGAGCTTTTTGTGAATATGCAAGGTGTGATGCTTAACAGTTATTATGGATAGTGTAAACCGGGCAGGATATCGTGCCCGGTTTTACATTTTTTACATTTAATTAGTTCTCTCGGAAGATTTTTCCAAAGATGAATCTAACAAGTGGTCCGGCAACAAAGAGCTGCCAGAAGAAGGCCATTGGAAAGTTTCTTACGACGAGCTCACAGAATGTCGCAAATATCTGTGAATTAAAACCACCATTGAAAAGGATGGTAGCGATAAAGCTCATCATAGGACACATAAACCAGATTGAGAAGACGGAAATTGCAAGGATTATAGCAATAGGTCTGTCCTTTCCCGGTGTGACGATTTTGAAAGCACATTTTTTTGCAAGTGGTCCGGCAATGAATGTATCGAGAATAAAACCGGCAACAATCATGATAGGAAATTCGCCTAATGCGGCCTTAAAAACAAAGTTCTTCATACCGCCTGTTTCAAGGGTAATATTGTAGCATATCATGGCATAAACCATGACAAGCACCATCATGATGGTAAAAACGGTTTCCTGTAATCTGTTTTTTGGCATTTTTCTTAAATCCTCCTGTTATGTAAAATAAATATAGCCGTAACGAGTAGTTACAATAGGCTCTTGATAGCTGCGATAATTGAAAAAGGCTTGAAGTGTATACAAGGCTTCATGCACGTAAAAGCGCAAAAAAATAGACAGAGGGAAACTTTCGTCTCGCTCTGTCTAAGCTGCAACTACCATTAATTGTCAATAGCTTATCACAGATAGAATATAAAAATCAATAGGAAGTTGGTACTATAGAAAATATGATAATAAAAGATATCGAATTTAAATTAAAAGACGGCAGAACTGCTATTTTGCGAAGTGCAAATGAAAAGGATGCCAAAGCTCTTATAGAGTACATGAAAAAGTCAACCGGTGAAACGGATTTCTTACTGAGGACACCGGAAGAATGTGAGACACGGACCATCGAGCAGGAGATTGATTTCATAAATAGCTGCAATTTGTCGGATACACATACGCTGCTGGTATGTGAAGCAGGTGGAAAAATTGCAGGAAATTGCATGGTCTGGTGGAATAAACGCGCGAAAACCGGACACAGGGCAAATGTGGCAATCGGTTTGCTGAGCGAATTCTGGAATCAGGGGATCGGAACGAGAATGTTCCGGGAAATGATAAAAATAGCAGAAAGCAATCCGAATATATTGCAGATGGAATTGGATTTTATTGAGGGCAATAGCAGGGCGAGAGCACTTTATGAGAAGATGGGCTTCAGGATAACTGGCATCAAATTTAATTCTATCAGACAAAATGACGGAACCTTGTGCAATGAGTATTCAATGATAAGGAAAATTAGTAGATAAGCAAACTTTTTATAAAAAGCCACAATATGTATTTTAGCGAGTACCAGAGAGTTTATACCTTGTAAACGTTTACTATTATGTTATACTGTAATCATTGCCGGGCATACTAATGTGTGAATGTGAACGGTAAACGGAAAAAGTAATAAGAACAGCAGGAGAATGATTTTATGCTGTATCATAAATAAAAATGAGGTGAAAATCGTGCTTAAAGCAGAAAATTTAACTTTAAACGTAGATGATGAGGGCGGAAAGAAATGCCTTCTGAACAATATATCATTTCAGGTAGAGGACGGAGAAATGCTTGTCATCACCGGACCAAACGGAGGTGGAAAATCCACTCTGGCAAAGACCTTGATAGGTATTCAGACACCGGACAGCGGAAAGATTATACTTGACGGACAGGATATCACAGAGCTTGACATCAATCACAGGGCAAATGCGGGAATAGGCTTTGCATTCCAGCAGCCACCGAGATTTAAGGGAATGACCGTTATGAAGCTGCTCAAGCTCGCCGCAAAGGATGAGCTTTCAGACAAGGAGTGCTGCGACCTTCTCACCGCGGTAGGACTCTGTGCAAAGGATTACATTTACCGCCAGATTGACGGCACACTCTCAGGTGGAGAGATGAAGAGAATTGAGATTGCATCAGTGCTTGCCAAGGAGCATTCGCTTTGCATATTTGATGAGCCGGAGGCCGGAATCGATCTGTGGAGCTTTTCAATGCTCATACAGAAATTCGAGGAAATCCATACTGAGAAAAAGCAGAGCCTCATAGTGATTTCACATCAGGAGAAAATCATAAATATGGCAGACCGCATCATGATAATTGATGGCGGAGAAATCAAGAAAATCGGCACAAAGGACGAGGTGCTGCCTTATCTCAATGGTGTACAGAAATGTCACAAATGTGCAGAGAGACTGGAGGGAAGAGCATAATATGGTAAAGCTTGACAACGTAACAGAGGGCGTATTGGACGTCATAAATGATAATAAATTCAGTCAGACCGGTGCCTTTAATCTGCGTGAAAACGGCACATCAATCTGCCACGGAGACAGCGAGCACATCAAGATAAAGAAAAAGACGGACAAGCCCGGTATTGATATCTATATTGATGGAAAGACGGACGGAGAGGCTGTCTATATCCCTGTAGTGCTCAGCAAATCAGGCATGACAGACCTTGTATACAACGACTTCTATGTGGAGGATGGTGCAGATGTAAGGATTGTGGCAGGCTGCGGAATCCACAACAGTGGCTGCAACGAGAGCAGACACGACGGCATCCACACCTTCCATGTAGGCAAAAATGCGAATGTCCGATATGAGGAAAAGCACTACGGCGAGGGAAACGGAACAGGTGCGAGAGTGCTCAACCCTGTAACAAATATATTTGTGGGTGAGAATTCTGTTTTCACTCTCGATACAGCACAGATCAAGGGTGTTGATTCTACAGTACGTGAGACCAATGTGGAGCTTGGAAAGGACGCAAAGCTCTATGTCACAGAGCGTCTCATGACAGATGGAGAGCAGAAGGCGGAGTCAAACATCGAGGTACAGTTAAATGGAGAGGACAGCTCTGCACAGATTGTTTCCAGATCCGTAGGAAAAGGAAACTCTGTCCAGACCTTCCATCCGAATGCCATCGGCAACAGCAAATGCCAGGCACATATCCAGTGTGATTCTATCATCATGGATCATGCAGAGGTCGGTTCAATCCCTGAAATCAGGGCAAAAAATATCGATGCAGCTATCATCCATGAGGCAGCAATCGGCAGGATAAACGACGAGCAGCTTCTCAAGCTCCGTACACTCGGACTTACAGAGGAAGAGGCAGAGGAAGTTATCATACAGAATTTCTTAAACTAAATCAGGTGTAAATAGAACCCCCGGAGCGTGATATTGATATGCTATCAAAGCATATAATACGCTCCGGGGTTTATATTATGCGAATTATCATTAACTTGCAATCTTGACATAAACAGTAAACAACAGTAAAATAAAATCAAAACAGTAAACAACAGTAAAAGACAGTAAAACAAATTCAAAACAGTAAACAACAGTAAAAATTGGAGGCTGATATGCAAAATCCATTCACGCTTACATTTGGAAGAAGTCCACTGGAGTCGGTAGACCGTCCGGTACAGATTAATGAGATAATTGAGAATTTTACAGCGGATACAATAAATCAGCAGATGTTTATAATTACCGGTGTGCGAGGCTCGGGAAAAACAGTAATGATGACAGAAATTTCGCATAAGCTAAGAGAAAATGATGACTGGGTGGTTATAGAACTCAATCCGGCAACGGACCTGTTGTCTGCAATGCTTTCAAAATTGAATAGTGATAATATATGTGCGGGACTTATAAAATCGGCAAAGCTCGATCTATCATTTTTCGGTTTTGGAGTATCTATAGAGGGGACACAGCCGATTACAGATGCAGAGACAGCTATTATAAAGATTTTGGAAAGGCTTAAAAAGGGAGGTAAGAGACTGCTTATTACGATAGATGAGATGACAAATAGTGAGTACATGAAGGTTTTTGCAGGAGCCTTTCAGATATTTGTAAGACAGGAGCTGCCTGTATTTCTATTAGGAACAGGATTGTATGAAAATATAGAGGAGCTTCAGAATGAGAAGAGCCTTACATTTTTGTACAGAGCACCTAAAATCCAGCTCAAACCATTAAATAACGCGGCAATAATCAATAAGTATAAGACTATTTTTAACATATCTCCGGAGAAAGCAGCACAGATGGCGGGACTGACCAAAGGCTATCCTTTTGCATTTCAGGTTTTAGGGTATCTGACGTGGAACAATGATGGTGACTACAATGGCATTTTGGGCGAGTATGAACAGTATTTGAGCGAATTTGTATATGACAAAATTTGGTCGGAGCTTTCTCAGAAGGATCGCATAGTTGCAAAGGGGATTGCAGATATAAAAAGCGGAAAAATAAAAGAAATCAGGGATGCAATTGGGATGGAGACAAACGAATTCAATCCGTACCGTAAGCGCCTTATAAGAAAGGGAATTGTATCGGGAGAGATACGGGGATATGTGTATTTTACGCTACCGCTTTTTGAGGAATATGTGATTGAAAATTATTAAAATGAGCACAGGTTCAGCAGATTATAATAAGGAGTCAAAATGAAAGCGTATTATCATCTACCGGGATTGTTTGAATTTTATGAATTATACAAAGAATTTCTCCCACTGTACCGCAAGCATAGGGAATATTTCTATGACTGGTGCGACATAGGCTCAATATACGGTGCACCGGCAGACTGCATATGGGGCGGAGGCCGCGTCGGTTTTGGTGAGCACGATCCGAAGGAAGTGCTTAAGCTGATGCAGGAATATGGGATATCCGCGAGACTTACCTTTAGCAATTCATTGGTTACGGAAGAATATCTTTCAGATAGAAGATGTAATGAGTTGTGTGGGATATTCAGTAACAATAGTAGTAAGAATACAAAATACCATATAGATAGTGATGACAGATGCAATGATGAATATAGCATAAGTAATGGCATGGAAAAAAGCCAAAACGGCATAATCATCTACTCAGATATTCTGCTTGATTACATAAAAGAAAATTACCCTGACTTTTATTTTGTGTCTTCAACCACAAAGGTTCTCACGAATTTTTGTGAACTTGAAAATGAGCTAAACAGAGAGGATTTCCGCTATGTGGTACCGGATTTCAGGTTGAACAAATCATTTGATAAACTGAAAGCATTATCACAGCATCAAAAGGAAAAAGTAGAATTTTTGTGCAATGAGTGCTGCTGGTTTGGCTGCACGGACAGGAAGAAATGCTACGAGACGGTTAGTCGCAAAAATCTGGGCGAGGATTGCCCGGAGCATTATTGTACTGCACCTGATGCTGGGCAGGGATATCTCTTTTCAAAGGCGATGGAAAATCCGGGATTTATAGGAGTAGACGATATAAAGAACACTTATCTGCCAATGGGCTTTAGCAATTTTAAAATAGAGGGAAGAGGGCTTGGAAGTGCTATGATACTTGAATTTTTGCTTTATTATATGACGAAGCCACAGTATCAGATACATGTCAGAGAGCACATTTATCTCGATAATATGCTGGATTTATTTTGAAATATAAAAACTATACATTAACCATAATAGAAAGCGTGATTTTCAAAAATGAATATTAGAAGAGCACAGGAAAAAGACATACCAAGACTTATTGAATTATTAGAGCAGGTGCTTCAGATCCATGCCGATATCAGACCGGATATTTTTATTCCGGGGACGACAAAATATACAAATGAAGAGCTTGCAGAAATGATAAAGGACGATACAAAGCCGATATATGTTGCGGCAGATGATGACGATGTATGCATGGGATATGCATTCTGCCAGATAAGACAGCAGCCGTTTTCCAACAATATGGTGCCGTTTACATCACTTTTCATAGATGATCTGTGTGTAGATGCAAAGACCAGAGGAGCGCATATCGGAGAGCAGCTTTTTGAATATGTCAAGAATGAGGCAAAGCATCTTGGCTGCTACGAGGTCACGCTCAATGTATGGAGCGGAAACACATCTGCTGAGAAATTTTATGAGAAGATGGGGCTCAAGACAAAGGAACGCCAGATGGAGTATATTTTAATGTAAAATGTATGTTGACAAACACAAAAAGGAGTGATAAACTTTAAACAAATTTAGCGAGATAAAGTATTAAATCGTTAAAGAAGTGAAAACAGTTTAAACTTTTTCGACAATTAAATAAATTGTAAACCGTTGAAGCGGAGATAACGGCAATGATGCCCTTACAGAGAGCCTGTGGTGCTGAGAATCAGGTGTGAAACAAGTTGTCAAATGGACCGCTGAGGGCGCAGTCAAATGGATTTATCATTCATCCAGATATCCAGAGTATTCTGCGACGTGTGGGCATACGTCATTTGCCCAGGATATGTTGGTATCCTGCCAAGCGCACGAGCTTTATCGTGAATTCAAGGTGGCACCGCGGATAGTTAAGATTATTCGTCCTTGACAGAACTAAAATTCTGTCAAGGACGTTTTTTAGTGAACAAAGAGGTACAATGGAGTTTGCAAGTCTGCATGCTCGCATGCAAGCTTGCGAACGAACATTGGACATTTATTCACTACCACACAAAATTTGGAGGCAAGCATATGAAAATTTCCCCTACACTGACCGAAGTTAAAGAAATAGCAAAAACCGGGAAGTACGACATTCTCCCTGTAAGCTGTGAGATATTATCAGATTTTATCACACCTATAGAGGCTATGAGGATTCTGCAGAATGTTTCAACACATTGTTATCTGCTTGAATCAGCACAAGCCAATGAAGCCTGGGGAAGATATACATTTTTAGGATATGATCCAAAGCTTGAGATTAACTGCATAGATGGTCACATGAAGCTTGGAAAGCTTTCGGTGGAAACGGAAAATCCTTCAGAGTACATCAGACAGATTCTTTCAGAGTATAAGAGTCCGAAATTCGATTATCTGCCATCTTTTACAGGTGGCCTTGTAGGTTATTTTTCGTATGATTATCTGGGCTACAAGGAGAAAAGCATCAGAGGAAAAGCAAAGGATACAGAGGATTTCAAGGATGTTGATCTGATGCTTTTTGATAAGGTAATAGCATTTGACAATCTGTGCCAGAAGATAATACTAATCGCAAATATGTCACTTGATGCTCCGGAAACAGGCTACAACAAAGCGATTGTTGAGCTAAAGCAGCTTAGGGAGCTTCTGATGCACGGAGAGAAAAAACAGAATATGGGCGGCAAGCTGCTGGGCGAGGTCACACCGCTTTTTGATAAGGAACAGTATTGTGAGATGGTCGAGAAGGCAAAGCACCATATCAAAGAGGGGGATATTTTCCAGATAGTTTTATCAAACAGATTGAGCGCACCGTTTGAGGGAAGCCTTTTTGATACCTACCGCGTGCTTCGAACGATAAATCCTTCGCCGTACATGTTTTATTTTTCGGGAACCGATGTGGAGGTTGCTGGAGCATCTCCGGAGACACTTGTGAAGCTTGAAAATGGAGTGCTTCACACATTCCCGCTGGCAGGCACGAGGCCGAGAGGTGCCACAGCAGAGGAGGACAAAAAGCTTGAGGAAGGGCTGCTTAAGGACGAAAAAGAGCTCGCAGAGCACAATATGCTTGTGGATCTTGGAAGAAATGACCTCGGAAAGGTAAGTAAATTCGGAACTGTAAAAGTTGAAAAGCTTCATTCCATAGAGCGATATTCACATGTGATGCATATAGGCTCGACAGTGCGTGGAGAGATAAGAGAAGAGTATGACGCACTCGATGCAATTGAGGCCGTGCTCCCGGCAGGAACACTTTCAGGAGCGCCAAAAATCAGAGCGTGCCAGCTTATCGGAGAGCTTGAGGACAACAAGCGAGGCATTTACGGTGGCGCGATTGGATATATAGATTTTACAGGAAATATGGACACATGTATTGCAATCCGTATTGCCTACAAGAAAAACGGCAAGGTTTTCGTGAGAAGCGGAGCGGGAATCGTTGCGGATTCAGATCCTGAGAAGGAATTTCAGGAGTGTATAAACAAGGCAAAGGCTTCTCTTAAGGCACTGGAAGTCTCACAGGAGGTGGAAGAATGATTTTACTGATTGATAACTACGACAGCTTTTCTTACAATTTGTATCAGCTAATCGGCGAGATAGAGCCTGATATCAGAGTAATCAGAAATGATGAGATGACAGTTGAAGAGATTAGGGCTTTAAAGCCTGACCGCATCATATTATCACCAGGGCCGGGAAGGCCTGAGGATGCGGGAGTGATAATAGCTGTGGCAAAGGAGCTTGGAAAGGAAATCCCAATCCTTGGCGTGTGCCTCGGCCATCAGGCGATATGCGCAGCATACGGTGCGACAGTTACATATGCAAAGGAGCTCATGCACGGAAAGCAATCTGATGTATCGTTTGACACAGAAAGCCTTTTATTCAAGGGTTGCCCGAAAAAAGCAAAGGTAGCACGTTACCATTCACTTGCTGCAGATGCGGACACGATGCCTGATTGCCTAAAGATTACAGCCACTACAGATGATGGTGAGATCATGGCTGTTGAGCACAGGGAATACCCGATATACGGTGTGCAGTTTCACCCGGAGTCAATCATGACACCGGACGGAAAGCAGATGCTTAGTAATTTTATCAAAGCTTAATTGAAAATTGCAGCGTTTAATGAATTTATATATTAGTTGTTGAATTGAAAACAAATAGCAGAACAAAATTATAAACGAAATATTACCGGAATACAGGAGGACATAATCATGATAAAAGAAGCCATAGTAAAAATCGTAAACAAAGAAGACCTCACATATGACGAGGCATATAAAGTGATGAATGAGATCATGGGCGGTGAGACATCACCAACCCAGAATGCAGCTTTTCTTGCAGCTCTTTCCACAAAGAGTGCAAAGGCTGAGACAACAGACGAAATCGCAGGCTGTGCAGCAGCCATGAGAGAGCATGCCATACAGGTGAAAACAGGTATGGATGTGTTTGAAATCGTAGGAACAGGCGGAGACAATGCACAGAGCTTCAACATTTCAACAACCTCTGCACTTGTTGCGGCAGCAGGCGGCATGAAGGTGGCAAAGCACGGAAACAGGGCAGCCTCTTCATTATGCGGCACAGCAGACTGTCTTGAGGCGCTCGGCGTCAACATAGACCAGAGCCCTGATAAATGTGTAGAGCTTTTAAATAAAGTCGGCATGTGCTTCTTCTTTGCACAGAAATATCACACATCAATGAAATATGTCGGACCTATCAGAAAAGAGCTTGGTTTTAGAACCGTATTCAATATTTTAGGACCGCTCACAAATCCGGGTTCACCGGCCATGCAGCTTCTGGGAGTGTATGATGAGTATCTTGTAGAGCCGCTTGCACAGGTGCTTGTAAGCCTCGGAGTAAAGCGTGGAATGGTAGTATATGGCATGGATAAGCTCGATGAGATTTCCATGAGCGCACCGACCAGGATATGCGAGATAAAGGACGGATGGTTCAGAACCACAGTAATCTCACCGGAGAATTTCGGCTTTGAGCGCTGTACAAAGGAGGATTTAAAAGGCGGTACACCTGAGGAAAATGCAAAAATCGTACGTGATATCTTAGGCGGACAGAAGGGCCATAAGAGAAATGCGGTACTTATGAACGCAGGCGCATCACTTTATATCGGAGGAAAGGCCGACAGCATGAAAGAGGGTATCGAGCTAGCAGCAGAAATCATTGATTCAGGAAAAGCACTTGAAACACTCGATAAGCTCATCGAGGTAAGCAACAGCTAAGCACACAAAACAGGAAAGGAAAAGCGATGAATATTTTAGACCAGCTAGCAGAATATTCAAGGCTTCGCGTGGCAGAGGACAAGAAAAAAATAAGCCTTGAGGAAATGAAAAATATCGCGATTCAGACGAAAAACGAAAAGCTTTGTGATTTTGCATTTGAAAAAGCACTCAAAAAGGATGGCTTGAGCTTCATATGCGAGTGCAAGAAGGCTTCGCCGTCAAAGGGGCTTATAGAGCCGGATTTCAGATATCTTGAAATCGCAAGGGAATACGAGGCGGCAGGTGCGGATTGCATCTCGGTACTGACAGAGCCGAAGTGGTTTTTAGGCTCGGATGAGTATCTTAAGGAGATTGCAAAAACGGTTTCGATTCCGTGCATCCGAAAAGATTTTACGGTTGATGAATATCAGATATATCAGGCAAAGACACTCGGTGCCGCTGCGGTACTTTTAATCTGCTCTATACTGTCAGAGGAACAGCTTGGTGAATACATAAAAATCTGCGACAGCCTTGGCATAAGCGCCCTTGTAGAGATACACAATGAAAAAGAGGCAGGGATGGCGGTAAGAGCCGGTGCCAGAATAATAGGTGTCAACAACCGCAATCTGAAGGATTTTACAGTTGATACAGCTAACAGCAGAAAGCTGCGTGACCTGATTCCCGATGACATCATATTTGTATCGGAAAGCGGTGTAAAGAGCACAGACGATATCAGGGCAATACGTGAAATCGGAGCTGACGCAGTGCTTATCGGAGAGACGCTGATGAGAGCGGACGACAAAAAAGCTAAGCTTGATGAATTAAGAGCAGGCTGATAGCGGATTTCATAATATCATTAAACAATATCACATAGATACCATATATACATCAGAAGGGAAAACATCATGACAAATCCAAACGGAAGATTTGGTATTCACGGAGGTCAGTACATTCCTGAAACCCTCATGAATGCCGTTAAAGAATTAGAAGAAGCATACAATCATTACAAAAACGATCCTGAATTTAACAGAGAGCTCACAGAGCTTCTTAATGATTATGCAGGAAGACCGTCGAGACTGTACTACGCCCAAAAGATGACAAAGGATCTCGGTGGAGCAAAAATATACCTTAAGAGAGAGGATTTAAACCATACAGGAGCCCACAAGATCAACAACGTATTAGGGCAGGCACTTCTTGCAAAGAAAATGGGCAAAAACCGACTGATAGCTGAGACCGGAGCCGGTCAGCACGGCGTGGCAACAGCAACGGCCGCAGCCCTTATGGGGATGGAATGTGTTGTATTCATGGGCGAGGAGGACACAAAGCGTCAGGCGCTCAATGTATACCGCATGCGTCTGCTCGGAGCAGAGGTTATCCCGGTTACATCAGGCACAGCCACATTAAAGGATGCCGTATCGGAGGCAATGAGAGAGTGGACCAAGAGAATTTCGGACACACATTACTGCCTGGGCTCAGTTATGGGACCACATCCGTTCCCTACCATCGTAAGAGATTTCCAGGCGGTCATCTCAAAGGAAATCAAGGAGCAGATGCTTGAAAAGGAGCACAGACTGCCTGATGCGGTTATCGCATGTGTGGGCGGCGGCTCAAATGCCATCGGAAGCTTTTACAACTTCATAGAGGATGAGGGCGTAGAGCTCATCGGCTGCGAGGCAGCAGGAAGAGGAATAGATACCTTTGAGACTGCAGCTACAGTAAATACAGGCCGTCTTGGTATTTTCCACGGCATGAAGTCATATTTCTGTCAGGATAAATATGGACAGATTGCTCCGGTTTATTCAATTTCTGCAGGACTTGACTATCCGGGAGTCGGACCGGAGCACGCATATCTGCACGATATCGGAAGAGCGCAGTATGTACCTGTAACAGATGATGAAGCGGTAAATGCTTTTGAATACCTCGCAAAGACAGAGGGAATCATCCCTGCAATCGAGTCCTCACATGCAGTGGCATATGCCATGAAGCTGGCTCCTGCAATGGACAAGGACAAGATAATCGTTGTTACTGTTTCAGGCAGAGGCGACAAGGACTGCGCGGCAATAGCAAGATACAGAGGGGAGAATATTAATGAGTAAGATAAGAAGTGCGTTTGAAAACGGCAAGGCATTTATACCATTTATCACATGCGGTGATCCAAATTTAGAGACAACCGCAAAAATCGTAAGAGAAGCAGTTGCAAACGGAGCAGACCTTATAGAGCTTGGTATTCCATTCTCTGATCCTACAGCAGAGGGACCTGTAATCCAGGACGCCAACATAAAGGCACTTGCAGCCGGAGTTACAACAGACAAGGTTTTTGACCTTGTGAGAGATTTGAGAAAAGATGTCACAATTCCTATGGTTTTCATGACATATGCAAATGTGGTTTACTCATACGGTGCAGAAAAGTTTATCAGTACATGTAAGGAAATAGGCATTGACGGACTCATTTTGCCGGATATCCCATATGAGGAAAAGGAAGAGTTTTTACCACTCTGCGAGAAATATGATGTGGACCTTATTTCATTTATCGCACCTACATCAAAGGATCGCATTGCGATGATAGCAAAGGAGGCAACCGGCTTCATCTATGTGATTTCAAGCCTCGGAGTCACCGGTACAAGAAGCGAGATTAAGACAGATCTGGCTTCAATAGTCAAGGTAATCAGAGAAAACACAGATGTGCCATGTGCTATCGGTTTTGGCATTTCAACACCCAAGCAGGCAAAGAAGATGGCAGATATCTCGGATGGTGCCATTGTGGGCTCTGCCATCATCAAGATAATCGATGAGTATGGTGAGGCTTCACCAAAGTATGTCGGTGAGTATGTTAAAGCAATGAAGGATGCGCTGTAATTTGTATTGACCGCTTGACAAAATTATTGGTTAATTCATAATAGTAAAAAGATGCAGATTTGCAAATATAGTGAGAATTAACGTGGAGATACAATAATGCAGGAAAATGAGAAAGACAAAAGATTAGAAAAACAGCTTGATTTCATCAGAGAAATCGACAAGGAAAAGGAGATATTCCGCCAGACTTATTTAGCTGATGCAAGCCGCAAGGAAAATGATGCGGAGCATGCCTGGCATATGGCTATCATGACAATGCTCCTGAGCGAATATGCCAATGAGAAGATAGACGTGCTAAAGACAGTAGGAATGCTTTTGATACACGACATAGTAGAGATTGACGCAGGAGACACATATGCCTATGATGAGGCAGGCAAGGGCACACAGCATGAGCGTGAGCAGAAGGCGGCGGAGCGTATATACGGACTCTTGCCAAAGGAACAGGGCGAGCCGCTTTTAGAGCTGTGGGAGGAATTTGAGGCGCAGCAGACGCCGGAAGCCAGATTTGCCCGCACCATGGACAATATCCAGCCAATGCTCCTAAATGATGCGTCGGGCGGGCGTTCATGGCGTGAGCACAGTGTAAAGCTGTCGCAGATACTTGGCAGAAATAAGCGCACAGCACTCGGTTCAGAGAAAATCTGGGATTATGCGTTTAACAATATACTGAAAAAGCATGTTGAGAGCGGAAACATCATAGATGATGAGGGCATCTTCTAAGTGGAAGCCGGCGTGAGTGCGGAAGTTAGCGTGAGCGGGGAAGATGGCGTGAGTGCAAAAGCCCGCGAGCGTAATGGACGGTAATAATGATTTACTGAAAAATCCCGTAGAATTCTATTGTAGGCAGTCGTTTTGTATGATATACTTTACTGGATTAAATCGGTGAACTATAATTATAAGGTGACTATTCAAGGCAGCTTAAATAGTTACATGACAAGTATATTGAGCTTCATCGAAATCCACAGAATAAAACACACGGAGGAATCAAAATGAATATTGTATGCTTAGACCTTGAGGGAGTATTGGTACCTGAAATCTGGATTGCATTTGCAAAGGAGACAGGCATTCCTGAGCTTGAAAAGACAACAAGAGATGAGCCTGATTATGATAAGCTCATGAACTATAGAATAAATATTTTAAAGGAGCACGGACTCGGATTAAAAGAAATTCAGGAGACTATTGCAAAGATAGATCCAATGCCTGGTGCAAAGGAATTCTTAGATGAGCTTCGTTCAATCACACAGGTAATCATCATCAGTGATACATTTTCACAGTTTGCAGGCCCGCTCATGAAGAAGCTCGGCTGGCCAACAATCTTTTGTAACGAGCTTGAGGTTGCTGAAGATGGCGAGATTACAGGCTTTAGAATGAGATGTGAGCAGTCAAAGCTTACAACTGTAAAGGCACTGCAGTCTATCGGATACGATACCATCGCAAGCGGTGACAGCCACAACGATTTAGGCATGATACAGGCAAGCAAGGCAGGTTTCCTTTTCAGAAGCACAGATGCCATCAAGAAGGACTACCCTGAGCTTCCTGCATATGAGACATATGATGAGCTGCTTGCAGCGATTAAAGCAGTATTATAATCATAAATATAGTTGAAAAAAGCTTCCCACATGATATTTTAGAGTGGACACATCCACCTGTACATGTGGGAAGTTTCTATATATTTATGTCATGCAAAATCATATGAAAGAAGGTAGAGTGCAGATGTATACGGTAACACATATATATGAGGCTGATTTTGGCTGTGAGGAAAGAGCAGACGGCGCAAAAGCAAAATGCGTGGTTTATCTCGAGGACGAAAACGGCAGACAGCGTCATGTAGAGGTTGAGGATGAATGGCTTACGGCAAATGGGATAGAAGAGGGAAGCAGCTGGAAAGAAAATATCACAGATGAAGCCTGAATCATAAACTATGAGATTAATTATGTGATTAGAGTATGTGAATAAATTTTGTGTAGATGCACATTGTGTATTGACAACAGTATAAAAGGTGCTATAATAAAATTAACATATGAACAATCATTCATATGTTCAATGAAAAACGTACAGTAAAACAAATAATTCATGAAAATAAGGAGAACACCACTATGAAGAAGACTTACAAAATCGATGTAGACTGCGCTAACTGCGCCAACAAGATGGAGGATGCCGCAAAGAATACAGCAGGTGTAAAGGATGCTACAGTCAATTTCATGACACTCAAGATGAGCGTTGAGTTTGAAGAGGGACAGGATGCAAAGGCGGTTATGCAGGAGGTTCTTAAGAACTGTAAAAAGGTAGAGGACGACTGCGAGATTTTCTTATAAATTGCCGGGCGCAGGAATGACAAATGATATTTTTTCAATGCCTGCGCTATAGTAAGGGTGATTATCAAGAGATTATAATGAATGGAGCTGTGGCGTATGAATAAAAAGCAGAAAAAAGTACTTGCGCGTATCATAATCGCAGCGGTACTCATGATTATATTACATTTCATACCGGTTAAGGGAATTATCAGGTTCCTGCTTTACATGGTGCCTTATCTGGTTATAGGATACGATATCCTGAAAAAGGCATTTAAGGGAATCAAAAACAAGCAGGTATTTGATGAAAACTTCCTGATGGCGGTTGCCACTGTAGGTGCGATAGCGGTTGCGCTCTATGAGAATGGTGACTATACAGAGGCTATAGCCGTTATGCTCTTCTACCAGATTGGAGAGCTGTTTCAGAGCTATGCAGTCGGAAAGAGCCGTAAGAATATCAGTGAGCTCATGGACATCAGACCCGATTATGCCAATATCGAGGTGGACGGAAAGCTCACCCAGGTTGATCCTGATGAGGTTGCTATCGGCTCAGTAATCGTGGTACAGCCCGGAGAAAAGGTTCCTATTGACGGTGTGATAGTTGAGGGTTCATCTACATTAAACACCAGCGCGCTTACAGGTGAGAGCGTGCCGAGGGATGCAAAATGCGGTGATGAGATAATCAGCGGATGCATCAATATGTCCGGTGTTTTAAAGATTAAAACCACCAAAGAGTTTGGAGAATCAACGGTTTCAAAGATACTTGACCTCGTTGAAAACTCAAGCTCAAAGAAATCAAAATCAGAAAACTTCATATCAAAATTTGCCAAGTATTACACTCCGGCAGTCTGCTACAGTGCACTTGCACTTGCGATACTGCCACCGCTTGTCAGAATACTTTTCATGTCAGCCGCACCACAGTGGGGCATATGGATATACAGGGCACTTACCTTCCTCGTAATAAGCTGTCCGTGCGCGCTGGTCATCAGTATTCCGCTCAGCTTTTTTGCAGGAATCGGAGGCGCCAGCCGCGAGGGCGTTCTTGTAAAGGGCTCCAACTATCTTGAGACCTTATCACAGACCCGATATGTTGTATTTGACAAGACCGGCACCATGACAGAGGGCGTTTTCGAGGTGGCAGGAGTCTACGACAATACGCTCGATAGAGAAAAGGTGCTCGAGTACGCAGCACTCGCAGAGAGCAGCTCATCGCATCCAATCAGCAGGAGCTTACAGAAGGCGTATGGAAAGGAAATCGACAGAACCCGCGTGACAGACGTTGAGGAAATCAGCGGTCACGGAATCACCGCAAAGGTAGATGGCGTATCTGTAGCGGCAGGAAACTACAAGCTCATGAAAAAGCTGGGCTTAAGCTACAGTGAAATTGACAAGGTCGGCACCATAGTCCATATCGCAATAGACGGCAGCTATGAGGGCTATATCCTTATCTCAGATAAGATAAAGCCAACCTCAGCGGCAGCAATAAAGGCATTGAAAAAAGCCGGAATAAAAGGTACAATAATGCTTACAGGCGATTCAAGGACAGTAGCCGACTCAGTAGCGGCAGAGCTTGGAATTGATGAAGTATACAGTGAGCTTTTACCGGGCGATAAGGTGGCAAAGGTAGAGGAACTGCTTGCAAGAAAGGGCAGTAAAGAAAAGCTCGCCTTCGTCGGAGACGGAATCAACGATGCACCGGTGCTCTCAAGAGCAGATATCGGAATTGCAATGGGCGCCATGGGTTCAGATGCAGCAATCGAAGCCGCAGATATCGTCCTCATGGATGATGACCCGCTAAAGATAGCAAAAGCAATAAAAATATCGCGCAAATGCCTGCGAATAGTATATGAAAACACATACTTCGCAATAGGCATCAAGCTGATCTGCCTCGTGCTCGGAGCAGTCGGAATAGCCAATATGTGGCTCGCAATATTTGCAGACGTAGGAGTAATGGTGATAGCAGTGTTAAATGCAATCCGCGCATTATTCGTACACAAGCTCTAAATGCATAGAGCCCAAAAAGCAGATATCAAAGCATGATGAAACTACTATATAAAAAATACCAGACAGAATGCACCCAAGAGGTGCACTCTGTCTTTCGCGTATATAAAAAAGTTACTGTGTAACTGCGAAGGCACATGCAATTTATGCGGAGCACCCGCCCCATAGCCAATAAAGAAAAAATAACGCAAGAATAACGCAGAAAGGACACCACACCATGAGCGAAAATATAAATGAACAGATAGAATGCTGCGACTGCAACGAAATCCACGAAGACCTTTTGAAAATAGTAAATGATACAATGCCGGAGGAAACCGAGCTCTACGACCTTGCAGAGCTTTTTAAAGTATTTGGCGACTCCACCCGGATCAGAATCCTCTTTGTGTTGTTTGAAGCGGAGGTATGCGTCTGCGACCTTGCAAAGGTGCTCAACATGACACAGTCTGCCATATCACACCAGCTTAGGATATTAAAGGCAAACAAGCTCGTAAACAGCAGACGTGAGGGCAAATCAGTGTTTTATTCACTTGCCGACGGACATGTGCGCACAATCATTGCGCAGGGACGCGAGCATATCGAGGAATAATACAGGGGGGAATATACGTGACAGAATTAGAAGAGTACTATAACAAATTCAACGAGGAAAAGCGCCTGAACAGCCGCCACGGCAGGGTAGAGTTTATCACCTCCATGAAGTATATACACGATTGTCTTGGCAGCCTGATGAATGAGAAGCAGCTTGATGATGAGTACTTTCCGTCTGATGCAGAAGGAGTGGAAGCAGATAATAGAGTATTGAATCTGGCTTCCGATGAAAAAATGCTAAGGCATATAAAGGCAATTCGCTCACAGATTAAAATACTGGATGTCGGTGCGGGAACGGGCAGATATTCAGTGCCTCTTGCCGAGGAAGGCTATGATGTGACAGCACTTGAGTTAGTTAAGCATAACCTCGGCAGACTGAAGCAAAAGAGCGATAAAGTAAAGGCATACCAGGGCAATGCCACAAAGCTTAAAAAGTTTGGAAACGATGAATTTGACCTCACACTTGTATTCGGACCTATGTATCATCTGAAGTCGGCAGAGGAAAAGCTTGCCGCATTAAATGAGGCAAAAAGAGTGACAAAACCGGGCGGTTACATACTTGTGGCATACATTATGAATGAGTACAGCGTGATAACCTATGCCATAAAGGAGAAGCATATAAAAGAGGGCATAGAGGGAGGAATGCTCGATGAGAGCTTCCATTGTACAGAAAAAGCTAATGATTTGTACAGTTTTGTCCGATTAGAAGATATAGAGGCATTAAATGCACAGGCAGCCCTTACACGCGAAAAGATAATAGCAGCCGATGGCGCGGCAAATTATATCAGGCCATATTTGAATGCTCTTGACGAGGAAGAGTTTGATATGTTTGTACAGTATCATCTTTCAACATGTGAGAGAGAAGACCTGATGGGAGCAAGTGCGCACACGGTTGATATTCTAAGAGTGCGGTAGTTACGAACCGCTTCAATACAGTATAAGATTACATATGAGGAGAACTATGAAAAACAAGGGATTAAAAATTCTATTATCTGTGCTTTTGGTTTTATGCATAATTATGGCAGGAGCACTCATAGGAAAAGAGTATATTGCAGATAATATAAAAGAAGCCGCCAATCAGAATGGTGTGGATGTAGTGAAAGACACATCGGATGCCGGAAAAGAAGATGATAACGCAGTTGACAGTACGGCAGCAGGCACAGAGAGTACACAGCCTGCTGCAGCAGCCGAAACAGAAGCGGATACACAAAAGCCACAGATGTCAACCATAGTGATTACGGCCACGGGAGACTGTACACTTGGCAACAATCAGGAGCAAAGCTATGACGGCAGCTTTAATTCTTATTATGACTCAAAGGGACAGGACTACTTTTTCGGCGGTGTGAGAGATATTTTTGAGGCTGACAATATGACACTCATCAATCTGGAGTGTGTGCTATCGGATGCGACGGAGCGCGTAGAAAAGCGCTGGAACCTTAAGGGAAAGCCTGAGTACATTGGAATAATGACGGGCAGCTCCATCGAGGCCTGCAGTCTTGGAAACAATCACACATACGACTATGGACAGGCTGGACTGGACGATACGAGAAATGTGCTTGAAAATGCCGGGATAGTGTATGGCTTCAATGATCATACCGGTATTTACGAGACAGCTGATGGGACAAGGATTGGAATAGTGTCGGTCAGCCTTTTGTCACAAAACGGTGACCGAGAGGCATATATCCAAAACGGTATAGCGCAGCTTCGTGAACAGGGAGCGGCGATAGTTATCGCATGCTGTCACTGGGGCATAGAGGGTGACCATTACCCTAATGACTATCAGCAGGCGGCGGCACATCGTATCATTGACTGGGGAGCAGACCTGGTAGTCGGAAACCACCCTCATGTGCTGCAGGGGATGGAGGTCTATAACGGCAAAATGATATGCTACAGTCTTGGAAATTTCTGCTTCGGAGGCAATAAAAATCCGGCAGACAAGAACACGGCGATTTACCAGCAGACGTTTACTCTGATAAATGGGGAATTGCAGCCGGGCATAGATGCACAGATTATTCCATGTACCTTAAGCAGCACGAGCTCATATAATGATTTCAGGCCGACAGTGGCTTCTGGCGAAAAAGCTCAGGAGATATGCAATTTAATGAACACATATTCACAAAATTGTAGTAATATAGAGATTGATGGGCTTGGAAAGCTGCATGTAAATTAATAGAACGAATTAAGATAAAAAGCAGTCATGCAACAAATAGCATGTACCATCATACAAATATAGTAAGGGAGCAAAGAGCAATATGTATATGTGGAGAGAGCGCAGTAAAGAAGAAAAGCATGAGGATGTAGTAAATACAGGCCTGCTGCCGCTTGATGTGGTAGAGGGATTTAAGATACGTCCGGGCTTTTTCAGAATGTACGGAGCGTGCGTGGCATCGAACGGAGTGAGCTTTACCATCAATTCCCATGGAGCAACAAGGTGCACTCTTTTATTGTTCAAGCCACAGGCATCAAAGCCGTATGCGAGGATTCCGTTTCCTGATTCATATAGGATAGGAGATACCTACTCCATGCTTGTTTTTGATATAAAGCCGGATGAATTTGAGTATGCATTTTCGTTTGACGGACCATATGAGCCGGCAAAGGGACTTTTGTTTAACGAGGAAAATGTCCTTTTAGACCCATATTCAAGAGCGGTCACTGGACAGCGAAAATGGGGAGAAAAGCCGGAGGGAGGCAAGGATTTTGAGTACAGAGCCAGAGTTGTAAAAAGCAGCTTTGACTGGGGCGACATAAAGCAGCTTGAGCAGCCCTTTGAGGATCTTGTGATTTATGAGACACATGTGAGGGGATATACAAAGGATAAGTCCTCAGGAGTCAGCGCACCGGGTACATTTGCCGGATTGAAGGATAAGATTCCGTATCTGAAGGATCTTGGAATAAATGCAGTGGAGCTCATGCCGATTTTTGAGTTCGATGAGATGGAGAGTGCGAGGGTGGTTGATGATGTACAGCTCTACAATTACTGGGGCTACAACACAGTATCGTTTTTTGCACCGAATACGAGCTATGCCTTCAACGAGGAGCACAACCACGAGGGAGACGAGCTGAAATCACTGATAAAGGCTCTGAAGGAAAATGGCATAGAGGTCATTCTTGATGTGGTGTTCAACCATACCGCTGAGGGAAATGAGATGGGACCATGCTTTTCCTTCAAGGGTATAGACAATAACGTGTACTATATGCTGACACCGGATGCACACTACTACAATTTCAGTGGCTGTGGAAACGTTATGAACTGTAATCATCCTGTTGTGCGCAGCTTTATTATAGACTGTCTGAGGCACTGGGCTATTGAGTACAGAGTGGATGGCTTCAGATTTGACCTGGCATCCATTCTCGGAAGAGACCAAAACGGTGCACCTATGGCCAATCCGCCGATTCTTGAGTCGTTGGCATTCGACCCGGTGCTTGGCAAGATGAAGCTCATCGCAGAGGCCTGGGATGCAGGCGGACTGTATCAGGTGGGAAGCTTCCCATCATGGAACAGATGGGCTGAGTGGAACGGCAGATACAGGGATGACATGAGAAGCTTTTTAAAGGGCGATGACGGTATGGCGGGAAATGCCATCACACGTATCACCGGCTCACGCGACCTTTACAGCCCGGAGAGCAGAGGACACAAGGCATCAGTCAATTTCATGACCTGTCATGATGGCTTTACACTGTATGACCTTTACTCATACAATGAAAAGCACAATGAGAAAAACGGCTGGAATAACACAGACGGAGACAACAACGGACATAGCTGGAACTGTGGCGCAGAGGGTGAGACAGACGATCCAAATGTAAACGGACTTAGAAGGCGCCTTATAAAGAATGCGTTTGCAGCGCTTTTGTGCAGCCGTGGCCCGGCGATGTTTTTTGCGGGCGATGAGTTCTGCAACACCCAGTTTGGAAACAACAATGCGTATTGTCAGGACAATATCATTTCATGGCTCGACTGGAGCAGGCTTGAGGAATTCAAAGAAATCCATGATTTCGTGCGTCATATGATTCAGTTCAGGAAAGAGCATCCTATACTCAGAAAGATGACAAAGCCTTCATCCTGCCAGTTCCCGGAAATCAGTGTGCACAACGGTACACCGTTCAATGCCTCAACGGATTACAAGACAAAGCTTATCGGCATCATGTATGCCGGAAGAAATGAGGAGGACACGGAGGATGATATTGTATTCTATTGCATGAATGCATATTGGGAGCCGCTTGTGATGCAGCTTCCGGTGCTTCCGAACGGAAAACACTGGCATGTGGACACCAACACCAATGCAGAGTATTTTGACGGAGAGGACTTCACGGCAAAGACGGAGCTTTTGGGTGTCAACACCATAAGAGTTCCTGCGAGAACCACGATAATACTTGTGGCAGAATAACAATAAAATCTGCAGCCCGGCACACATTGTGATATGTGCACCGGGCTGTTTTCGTTACAGTTTTGGCTTAAACTGTAACATTTCCCCCTTTCATTTTTCAATATATTTTATGTGACATTTGCATTAGCAGCCGGTGATGGTTGTGAAGTGATACCGGAAGGCCTTGTATATATCACATAATCAGTTGTGAGTTGGACAAATTTCGTCTGTGAATCCAAGAAAATAATTGGGTGTTACACCAAAAATTGTACTTAAATGGCAAATGACAAAAATGTCAGGCACTCTACGGCCTGTCCTGTAGCCTGAAATCGTTGATTCTGCACAGCACATGATTTCCGAAAGAGCCACGTTGGTCAAGCTGTGGAGCCTCATCAGATAATCAAGCCTGTCAGGCACAGTTGTGCTAATGGTTGATAGCTGCCTTTCTTGTAAAAAGATATTTATTTCATTCATAAACAAATTGTAACACAATAATCGTAGAAAGCAACAAATATCTGAAAAAATACGAAAAAATTAGAAAACTTAAAATTACAATTTTAAATCCAGCCACCATCAAAAGTGATTATTTGTCCTGTGAGGTAATCAGGTGCAGTGATGACGGAGTAAGCCATATCTGCGACCTCACAGGCTGTGGCAAAGCGTCCGGCAGGGATTTCATCGGCCAGCTCAGCGCGTTCTGTCTCATCAAAGCAGCGGTTCATATCGGTATCTATGACACCGCAGGCTATGGCATTTACCGGAATATGCGATGGCGCAAGCTCCTTGCCGAGTGCCTTGGTAAATGCATTTATACCGCCCTTGCAGGCTGAGTATGCCACCTCACAGGAGGCTCCGACATTGCCCCAGACAGATGAAATCTGTAGTATGCGGCCACATTTATCGGCAACCATATAAGGGGTGACGAGCTTTGTAAAGTTGAAAACACCGGTCAGATTTATCGCCACGATATTGTTCCATTCCTCCGGTGTCATGTCGCTCAGTAGCCCGATATGCGATATGCCGGCATTGTTAATGAGCACATCTATATGGCCAAAATGGGAAATGGTATTCGTAACCATATCCTTGGCAAAGAAAAAGTCTCCTACATTTCCGGTGTAGCATAGCACCTCAATTCCGTATGCACAGTGAAGCTCATCAGCCAGTGCCTTTAGCCTGTCAGATGAATTGCGGCAGCAAAGTGAGAGGTTATAGCCACAGGAAGCCAGCTTTTTGGCAATGGCGGCACCGATACCGCGTGAAGCTCCGGTTATTATAGCTGATTTATTTATGTGATTTGTCTGATTTGTCATGATATTCTCCTTATAATTTATATACCGTGGTGCTAAGCCGGTCACTGTGCTGTCGGGCCGGCTTCATAGTATAAAGAAAATAATTACGTGATTAAATTACAGTTCAGTCATGGGTATGATACCTCACTGTGAGGCTGGGCACAACAGTGTAAATTTTTATCTTATACAGCATAAATCATACCATAAATATATATTATGGGGTAGACAAAATTTATACATTGTGATATTATTTAATAGTTGCAAAACGAATTGCAGACGGCGTGTGGCTCAGTTTGGTAGAGCGCTACGTTCGGGACGTAGAGGTCGCAAGTTCGAATCTTGTCACGCCGATTTATTTATGAATGTATCTGAATAGTTACCGACTATTTCATTTTAGGACACGCGTATAGCGTGTTTTTTTATTTGGTTTTTTGGAAAATCAAAGTAATATATTGCTTTATCAATAAAAAAGCAGAAAAATAGTACTAGTGTATTGGCTTGCTTTAAGAAAGGGACAGGAAATAGGGGATATGAATATTTTTTTACATGCATTTTACACACTAATGATTTTGCATTTTACATTTCCCCATTACTATATCAGTTGTAACGAACAAAGAAACAAATTCAAGAAAGAAATGAAAGAGGAAATTAAAATGAAAAATCGTATGAAAAAACTTTTAGTTTTAGCAACTGCTGCAACAATGATGACAGCAGCATTTACAGGATGTGGCTCAAGCTCAGACGGAGCAGACAACAATGCAGATACAAGCGCAGATGAAGGTACATCAAATGAGAACTTAAGTGGTTCACTTTCACTTGCAGGAAGTACTTCAATGGAGAAGCTTTGTGAGGCACTCAAGGAGTCATTCATGGAGAAAAATCCTGAAGTAACAGTAACAGTAGAGTATACAGGCTCTGGTTCAGGAATCGAGTCAGTAACAGCAGGAAGCGTAGATATCGGAGATTCATCAAGAGCACTTACAGATGATGAGAAAGCAAACGGCGTTGAGGAAAACATCGTAGCAATCGACGGAATCGCAGTAATCACAGACAAGGACAACTCAGTAACAGAGCTTACATCAGATGACTTAAAGAAAATCTACACAGGCGAGATTTCAAACTGGAAAGATCTGGGTGGAAAAGACGAGGCAATCGTAGCAATCGGTCGTGAGGCAGCTTCAGGTACAAGAGGAGCCTTCGAAGAGCTTCTTGATGTAAAGGATCAGTGCAAATATGCACAGGAGCTTGATTCAACAGGAGCAGTTCTTGCAAAGGTAGGCTCAACACCGGGAGCAATCGGATATGTTTCACTTGACGTACTTGATGATACAGTAACAGCAATGAAAATTGACGGCGTAGATGCAACAGAGAAAAACATCGTAGCAGGTAAATATCTCCTTTCTCGTCCATTCGTAATGGCTACAAAGGGCAAAATTGACGAGCAGAACGATATTGTTAAGGCTTGGTTTGACTATGTAAACTCAGATGAGGGACAGGCAGTTATAAAGAAGGTAGGCCTTATCCTCCCTCAGTAGAAATTATCAGTCATAGTAATGATACGAAATACAGACATCGATATTAGACATCAGTATTAATACATATTGATAAGATACAGGGTTTCCTCAGGAAATGGCAGGTTTCCTGGGGAACTTTTTGAAACAAGGAGTATCAAATGAAACATAAATCCATAGTAGAGAATGTTGCCCAAATAATATTCACGGTATGTGCGGTTGTGGCAATATTCGCAGTATTATCAATAACAATTTATATGTTCCTTAAAGGTGCACCGGCATTTTTCAAGGTCGGAGTGTTAAACCTTTTATTCGGAACAAAATGGGCGCCGACAGCGGCAGACCCAAGCTACGGAATATTGTACATAATCCTGACATCCATCATAGGAACAGCAGTATCTATACTCATAGGAGTGCCAATTGCTCTTCTTACAGCAGTATTTCTTACTGAGGTGGCAAATAAAAAGCTCTCAGCAGTAGTGCAGCCGGCAGTAGAGCTGCTTGCAGCAATTCCATCAGTAATCTATGGACTTTTGGGACTTATGATACTTAATCCGGTATTATACAAGCTGGAGAAACATATTTTTGCAAACTCGGCAACACATCAGTTTACCGGCGGATCAAATCTGCTTGCAGCAATCATAGTGCTTGCAATCATGATTCTTCCTACGGTAATCAACATGAGCGTATCATCAATACAGGCAGTACCGCAGCAGATGAGAGCGGCATCACTTGCACTTGGAGCAACAAAGATACAGACAATATTTAAAGTGACGGTTCCGGCGGCAAAGTCAGGAATCATGACAGGAATTGTGCTCGGAATAGGACGTGCACTTGGAGAAGCTATGGCTATCAACATGGTAGCCGGTGGAACGGTAAGCTTTCCACTTCCGTTCAACTCAGTGCGTTTCCTTACCACACAGCTTGTCAGTGAGATGGGATACGCAAGTGGACTTCACAGACAGGTGCTTTTCTCAGTAGGCCTTGTACTTTTTGTGTTTATCATGATAATCAACCTCACCCTTATGAAACTCAAAAAGAAAGGAGCTGTGGAAAATGACTAGTATAAATGGAAAACGCCGCAGAATAGGCGATGATGTAGTATATTTTTTCATATATCTGTGTGCAGCATTATCGGTAGTGCTGCTTGCGGGAATCATCATATATGTATTTGTCAGGGGAATCGGCCAGGTAAACTTGCAGTTTCTGACCAGCGAGACATCTGTCTTAAGAGGCACTGTCGGAATAGCGGGAAACCTGCTTAATACACTTTACATTATAATAATCACCATGCTCATAGCAACTCCTGTCGGAGTGGGAGCTGCCGTATACCTGAATGAGTATGCAAAGCCGGGTAAGCTCGTATCCACAATCGAGTTTGCCACAGAGACACTTGCAGGAATACCGTCAATCATCTTCGGTCTCTTCGGAATGATGTTTTTCGGACAGACAATAGGCTTTGGCTACAGTATCCTGACAGGCTCACTGACACTGACACTCATGGTGCTGCCTCTCATCACAAGAAATACACAGGAGGCGCTTAAAACTGTACCGGACAGCTACAGACACGGTGCAGTCGGACTTGGAGCCGGAAAATGGCACACCATCCGTACCATCCTGCTGCCGTTAGCCATGCCGGGAATTATCACAGGTGTTATCCTTGCAATCGGCCGAATAGTAGGTGAGTCAGCAGCACTCCTTTTTACAGCAGGAAGTGCAGGAATGCTTCCAAAGGTTGCAAGCGGATATTTCTCAAAGATAATGCAGTCAGGTGGAACACTTACCATCAAGCTCTACCTTGCAGCGACAAGTGAAGGAAAATTCGACCAGGCATTTGGAATTGCGGTTGTTCTTCTCGTAATCGTATTCTTAATCAACATCCTGACAAAGGTGCTGGCAAAGAAATTCCAGGCGAAGTAAACAAATCAACCGGTTATTATAATGATATGAGGGTCAAAAGGTATTTTACCCCTTTAATCATAATAATAAATTAACGAATATAGTAAATAACAAATATAATGAACTAACTAAGAAAAGAAGCTTCGATTTGATATCAGTAAATCGGAGCTTCTTTTGAGTTTCATTAAGATTATTTCTTAAACAAATCTTAATGTGTTACATAATTGGATTTTAATGTTACAATTGATACAATAAGATCAACATAAAACTTCCGGAGGCAATTATGTATAAAGTATTAGTATGTGATGATGAAAAAGACATTGTATCGGCAATCAGCATTTATTTGACCAGCGATGGCTACGAGGTAATCCCGGCGCGAAACGGGCTGGAGGCGCTCGATATAGTAAAACACAATGATGTGCATCTTGTCCTGATGGATATCATGATGCCTGTCATGGACGGCATAGAGGCGATGGTGGAAATCAGAAAAATCTCTAATGTGCCGGTCATACTGCTCACAGCCAAAAGTGAGGACACAGACAAGGTGCTCGGGCTCACGGTCGGAGCAGACGACTATGTGACGAAACCGTTTAACCCAGTGGAGCTGCAGGCGAGGGTGAAGTCGCAGATAAGGAGATACATGCTTCTCGGCGCAGGCAATACAAGCGTAGGAAAGCTGGTAATCGGCGGCATTGAGCTCGATGACAAATCAAAGACAGTGACAGTTGATGGCGAGGCAGCAAATCTCACACGTACAGAGTACGATATTTTGAAGCTTCTCATGGAGCATCCGGGCGAGGTGTATTCGCCGAATCAGATATATGCAAAGGTCTGGAAGGATGAGCCATATGGGACAGAAAACACGGTGGCGGTACATATCCGTCATCTCAGAGAAAAGGTTGAGATAAATCCGGCAGAGCCAAGATACTTAAAGGTCATCTGGGGCCGCGGATACAAAATTGATGCTGAATAAAATGAAAGGTGAATGATATGAAAAAAATATCAAGAAATCTGTGGCTTAAGCTTGTGGCATTTATAGTCTGCTCGGTCATGGCGGCAGGGCTTGTTGTGACAACGTTAGTTGCAGTGTACACAAACAATTATGAAAGCACAGCACAGCTAAGGGATGAGATTCATGCGAATATTGCAGGAGCCTATAGCAGACAGATGGTGTACAATTATGAATCCGGTGATGACAATGCATTTTCGCAGATGACTAATGATACCAATCTGCAGGCCGCAGTGGTAAAGAGTAATGAAACATCAGAGGACAAGGTAGATGTGAAATCTGATGCTGCAAAGGTATATTCAAGTGTGGATAAAATATCAAATCCGGATTATATTTTTAGCTACAAGGCAGAGAACTTAAAGTGGAACAGGCTATCAAATCTGTGGGATGCAATGAGCGGCAGCTATGAGGAGTCAGACGCTGCTTCAAGCGATATGAACAGTGAGAGAATCAGCTCAATCATGTATTCCAAGACAAATGGGCTCTTTTATCTGTGCCTGAATGATGGCACAGCTTATGTCATTCCAAAGGTGAGGGTGATGACAGGCTCTAACGATAACAGCTCGCTTGGCTTATATAAGGTAGTTGAGAAAACGGATGAGAATGGAAATAAATACTTTGCCTACGAGGAGATGTTTACAGGCCAGCCGCTTGATATTACAGGCTTTGCCGAGTGGAAAAATGTAAAGTGCTACGATGAAAAAGGAAATCATATAAAGTGTGGCATGAATCTGGAGGATAACGATAATTCGGGCTTTGAAAGTGACGGCTCTTACTACGATTATGATGAGGATGTTTATTATGACCGTTACGAAATTATAAAAGTGGTGGAGCAGGTGAATGAGAGCTATGAGCTTTTACCGGATACATTTAAGATATCAGACAACGGAATTGTGTACTATCCATACACCTCAACGGAAGATAAGCCCGGGTACTATTATGTGTATGCAAAGCTGCCTGAGCAGCTTCAGGAAAAGGACGATTACTTCAATCAGGCAGACAGCGTACTGGATATCATGGAATTTACAGAGAATCATTTGAGTGTATTGTTTGTCGTATTTATACTTGGTTTTGTGATTACGGCGGGGTATCTGCTGACGGTTGCCGGAAAACGTGAGGATTCAGAAGAAATTAAATTACGATTATATGATAGGCTGCCATATGGGGTGATGCTGGGAGTGACAATGCTCGCAGACTTTATGGTATTTCCGGCAGGCTTTTTGCTTATAAAGCAGCTTCCGGTGGTGGCACTCATTTGTCTGGCGGCAACAATGGTTTCACTTGAAGCAATCATTTCAACATACGTAAGAATCAGGGCGCATGAGTTCTGGAAGCATACATTGTGCTACTATGTTGTGAGATTTTTCCTAAAGCCTGTCAAAAAGCTATGCAGGATGGTATTTGCCCCAATCAGATATGGCTTTGCCTGGATAGAAAGAAATGTACCGCTGTTTTTGATCAGTATGCTTGCATTCGGTTTCATATGCCTGCTCGAGCTTATAGGCTTTGGAATAGGGAGTATTGGATTTATATTCATTATAAAGCTTATAGAGCTTGCGTTTCTTATCGCATTTATCATGCAGTATGACAGGATAAGATGCGCCGCAAAAGCTATAGCAAACGGAGATTTTTCACAGCCCGTTGATACATCAAGGCTTATGCTGTTTTTCAGAAAGCATGGTGAGGATTTGAACAATGTGAGCAATGGAATAGAGGCCGCGGTCTCTGAAAAAATGAAGAGCGAGCGCTTCAGGACGGAGCTCATCACAAATGTATCGCATGATATCAAGACACCGCTCACCTCCATTATCAATTATGTGGACCTGTTGCAGAAGGAGGATATAGATAACGAGAAAGTACGCGAATATCTTGACGTTCTTGACAGACAGTCATCACGTCTGAAAAAATTAATTCAGGATTTACTTGAAGCTTCAAAGGCATCGACCGGCAGCATAAATGTAGAACTTGAGGAACTGGATGCGGCTGTTATGCTGTCACAGGTAGCCGGAGAATACAAAGAAAAATTCGAGAAAAATAATCTTGATTTAATTATCAAAAATGACGTTACGCCTGTCATGATTCAGGCAGACGGACGACATCTGTGGAGAGTGTTTGATAATCTGATGAACAACATTAACAAATACGCCCAGCCGGGTACGAGAGTGTATATTGACATCATTCCAAAGGACAGCGGAGCCATCATAACCTTCAAGAATGTATCAGCTACACCGCTTAATATCTCAAGCGATGAGCTTAAGGAGCGTTTTGTCAGAGGAGACAGTTCACGAAATACCGAGGGCAGTGGACTTGGACTGTCTATTGCGGATAGCCTTATGAAGCTTATGAATGGTACTTTGGAGCTGACTGTGGACGGCGATCTTTTTAAGGTGACTTTGGAGTTTTAAACTTATAAGGCATTAGAAACAATAACAGCCGGGGCATCTGCCCCGGCTGTTACACTATTATTTTCAGACCAGCTGCTCAATAATGCAACTGTGATGTTTTTTATTCTTGCCATCCATATTATAATTTATTCCAACAAGCAGTACCTTACCAGAGTATTCCTTTAAAACCCCGTGATAACGTTTTTCCTTTATCTGCCTTATTGCACTATATGCCGATTGATTATATTTAAGTTCAATAATCATTGCAGGTCTTTCTCCTGCATTTAGCCTTGGTATAAAAACAAAATCAGCAAAGCCTTTGCCCGCTGGCATCTCTCTAACAACATTATAATATGCAGGTGCTGTAAAATATGCCATAGATAAAACACAGCTTAGTGAATTTTCATCATTATATTTAAGTATTGATGTGTAGGCATCGTGAGCTTTTTCAATGAGCTCGGCCACTTTTTCACTGTCACCATTTATGGTTGCTTGCAAAAGTTCATCACATCTTGAAATCGAATCTGCTACTTTACTCCATCCACTTGTACAAAGTGCAGCCTGATAGGCTTTTTTAACCTCAAAATTTGGAACAAACGCATTTTTTTCATCTATGTTATATCCTAAATATCCCAAATGAATTAAAGCTGTGAGGGCTTCATCTTTAGATGAAATTGATACAAAATCATTCTGAAAGGTATCTGTATTCACGTAAACCATGCCATCTGATAACATTGTCATTATATCATCTTTTAAGCCATCATAATTCATCGTAATAAATGTGTTTATAGAGGCAAATGAAGATGTGTTTTTCCAATATGAATCGAATCTGTGCCTCTCTATTGCCATAGAAACAGAATTTGGATTGTACATATGAAGTCCATTAATCAAATAACCATTGTACCAAGCCTTCGTATTATCCATATCTAGTTGAAACTGTTCGCATAATTGTTTCACTTCATCTTCTGTAAATCCAAAAAACTGTGTGATAGGGTACGAATCAATCATAGTAAATTCGGTAAAATTATTTAGGGCAGACTCATCTTTTATCTTCTTAATCGGCAAAATTCCGGTAATATAAGCTAGTGCCAAAAATGATTTTGACTCCTCCGACTTGAATAATGAATGTAAAAACTGTAGATATTTGTGAACAAGCTCCTCTTCCTTACTGTTACGGATAACGCAATCCCATTCATCAACTATTATCACAAAAGGAATCCCTGTATCTTTATAAATCACCATCAGATTATAGCTCAGACTATCCTCATAATTCAGCTTATCTCCAAATTCACGCCTGAAATCTTTGTAAATATATTCCTGTATTTTTTCTATCAGATTATCCTTATATGAATCCCAAAAGGTAGAAACATCAACATGAATAACATTATATTTATTCATGTATTTTTTATAATCGGAATATGTCTCAATCCTGGTACCGGCAAATATATCAGTAGAATCGCACCCCAGACTGTAATATGCATCTATCATACCTGCCGCGTGTGATTTGCCAAACCTGCGAGCATGACTGACAGCAATGCAGTTTCTTGGTGTGCCAAGCCATTCATTTGTGTAATTAAGCAGCTCTGTTTTATCAACATATATCTTATAATTTCGGTCTTTTCTGAAGCTATCATTGCTTGGGTTGAAATATATACCCATATTGTTGTTCCCCCTTTCGCTTTATTTTCTTATTATACCATATATTTAAAAAAAAGTATTTTATATTTTACTATAAAAAAACTGATGTGCCATACTTGCATGCAAGCATGATGCATCAGTTCTTCTTGTTCTCAGGGAAACTTGAATAAAGCCCCCATATATATAAGCAAAATTAGCTGCTACGGAGTGTAGACAAAGCGCGAGTATTAATATGTACGTGATTTAATTATCCTTAATCATCATATCAACTCCAAAAACCTCTCATGAATCCGTGTATCATCATCAAGCTCCGGATGAAAAGCCAGCCCAATCTGGTTCTTATACTGCACACCGACAATTTTGCCGTCATACTCGGCGAGCACATGTACATCATTTTTGGCAAAGTCATCAATAGCTTCCACGTAAGGCGCCCTGATAAATGTCATGGTAAAGTCAAAGCTGTTGTCAAACCTTGCTGTGGCTTCAAAGCTTCCAAGCTGTCTGCCGTAGGCATTTCTTTTTACAGTGACAGGCAAAGTGCCGAAATATACGTTGTCATCGTTACTGATATGTGAAGCTAAAAGTATAAGACCGGCGCAGGTTGCAAGTACCGGAAGTCCGTTTGCAATCTTTTCCTTAAGCGCATCAAACATATCAAGCTCACGCAGCAGCTTGCCCTGTACAGTGCTTTCACCACCCGGCAGCACGAGGGCGTCTATGTCACAGATATCTGATTTCTGACGAAGTTCAACACACTCACAGCCTAAAGACTCAAGCATACGCTTGTGTTCAATAAACGCTCCCTGAACAGCTAAAACACCAATCTTAAGTCCTGATTTCATTTTTATTTGCCTCTTTCTTCCATGATGATTTTAATCTCGCTCTCGTTGATTCCGACCATAGCCTCACCGAGATCCTCAGAAAGCTCTGCGATGAGCTTCGCATCTGTAAAGTTTGTCACAGCCTTTACGATAGCGGCAGCTCTCTTGGCAGGATCACCTGATTTAAAGATACCTGAACCGACGAACACACCCTCAGCACCGAGCTGCATCATAAGAGCCGCATCAGCCGGAGTAGCCACACCGCCTGCCGCAAAGTTTACAACCGGAAGCTTGCCGTTGTCATGAACGAATTTGACCAGCTCGAAAGGCACCTGAAGATTTTTAGCTGCCTCGAAAAGCTCATCCTCACGCATGGAAGTTAGCTTAGCAATCTCAGAATTCATCTTTCTCATATGTCTGACAGCCTGCACGATATCACCTGTACCGGGCTCGCCCTTTGTACGGATCATGGAAGCTCCCTCGTTGATACGGCGGAGCGCCTCACCGAGATCTCTTGCACCACATACGAAAGGCACCTTGAAATCTCTCTTATTGATATGGTACACATCATCAGCAGGTGAAAGCACCTCAGATTCATCAATGTAGTCAATCTCGATAGCCTCAAGTATCTGAGCCTCCACGAAGTGACCGATACGGCACTTTGCCATGACGGGGATGCTGACAGCCTCTTGAATGCCCTTAATCATCTTAGGATCGCTCATTCTTGAAACACCGCCTGCGGCTCTGATATCAGCAGGGATTCTCTCAAGCGCCATGACAGCACATGCACCGGCAGCCTCGGCTATCCTGGCCTGCTCCGGAGTCGTGACATCCATGATGACACCGCCCTTTAGCATCTGCGCAAGACCTTTGTTGAGTTCGTATTGAGTATTCTTATTGTTCTCCATTTGTTAAATCTCCTTTTATTTTTATATTGCTTTTATGTCAATTTATATGACGAAAGTAGTCAGGCGTGAGCAAATATGTTTAGGTGGCGCAGGCGGCGTGTACACTCTCGTGAGAGCGCATAGCGGAGCTGCTTAGATACTGTTGAATTATGCCCAAGAGAACCAGAAATGCACCGGCATGGAAGCCGGGGCAAGGAGCTATCGAGCCATGGAGGGCGAGTAGCGACGGTTTCGTCTGGCATAGAAAAACTATAAGGCATAATTCTTACAGTATCTTGGCAGCAAAGCGTAGCGAACACGAGAGTTTACACGCCGCCAGAGCCACCGGGCTGCATTTGTTCATGCCAGCCATATATCATGGTTGCAATATTACGCCATATCTGGTAATATTAAAATATTCAAAATAAGGAAAATAAAAATGCCAGAAAGCGGTGAATCAAATGCTGACCTACGACCTCACAAAAACAGACGGTCCACTCTACAAATGCCTGTATGAGTGCATCAAAAACGATATATCACAGGGGAAACTAAGCTCAGGGGAGAAAATGCCATCAAAGCGTACCCTCGCCAAGAATCTGGGAGTTAGTACCATTACGGTTGAAAATGCTTATGACCAGTTGATAGGCGAGGGCTATATGTTTGCAAGACCAAAGAGGGGCTATTTCATAGCCGATGTGTCAGATATCAGGGTAATCAAGGCACCGGTGCAGAAGGAGCTTAGCATAAAGTTGCCGCCTGAGCAGGATGAAAGTATATTTGACTTCTCATCAAACAGGACAGACTCGGGTAACTTTCCGTTTTCCATATGGGCAAAGCTCATGCGAGAGACGATTTCCCTTAGGGAGCAGGAGCTTTTGTCGGTGTCGCCGTGTGGCGGAGTGAGAGAGCTTCGGGAAGCGATAGCAAGCCATCTGTCATCGTTTCGCGGTATGAATGTGGACCCGGACCAGATAATAGTCGGAGCGGGAACAGAGTATCTGTACGGACTGCTTGTGAAGCTTTTGGGTACGGACAAGGTATACTGCGTGGAGGATCCGGGCTATAAGAAAATCAGCCAGATATACGAGTGCAACAATGCAAAATGCCTGCCGGTGCAGATGGATGAGCAGGGCATCAGCGTTGAGCTTATAAAGAAAGCGAACGCGCAGATAGCACATATCAGCCCGACACACCATTTCCCGACAGGAATCACCATGCCTGTAAACCGCCGCTATGAGCTTTTGGCATGGGCCAACGAGAGCAGCGACAGATACATCATAGAGGATGATTACGACAGTGAGTTTCGCATGAACGGACACCCGATACCGCCCATCCTCTCGATAGATGCGTGTGAAAAGGTCATCTATATAAATACATTTTCAAAATCTCTCACATCCACCATCCGAATCAGCTACATGGTGCTGCCGGAGCATCTGGCAAATGAGTTTTACAGGAGGCTTTCATTTTACTCATGTACGGTATCAACCTTCGAGCAGTACACGCTGGCACGATTTATCAGCGAGGGCTATTTTGAAAAGCACATAAACAGGATGAGACTGCACTACGGCAGAAAGCGCCAGAGCGTGCTTTCGTCCATAAAAAGCTGCTTCACTGAAAAGGAATGCAGGGTAATAGAAAATGACTCCGGACTGCATTTTATCATACAGTTTGACACGAACCTTCCGGACAAAACAGTTGAAGAGCTGCTATTGAAAAAAGGCATAAAGCTTCAGGCGATTACCCATTTCAACCTGATCAAGCCAAAGGAAGACAGGCATCAGTTTATTATCAATTACTCAAATATTGATGCAGACAGGATAATGGACAAGCTTCATATAGTTAAAGAAACCTTAAATTTGACATAGATTTTACATACATCTGATAGAGCATTTTACAAAGCATCCATATAATGTATTCTCGAAGACAAGAAATTTATTACATGTTGCAGGAGATACAAATGGAGAAAAAAATCAAAATTCAGGTTCGCGACCTGAATCTGTATTATGGCCAGAATCATGCACTGCATGGTGTCAATATGGACATAAAAGAAAACAGCGTGACAGCGCTGATCGGACCGTCAGGATGTGGTAAGTCCACATTTTTAAAATGTATCAACAGAATGAATGATCTGGTTGACAACGTCAGAATCGAGGGAAGCATAGAGATAGATGGTGAGAATATATATGCACCATCAGTCGATACAACAGTACTTCGCAAAAAGGTCGGCATGGTTTTCCAGCAGCCGAATCCGTTCCCGATGAGTATATATGACAATATCGCATATGGCCCGAGAGTGCATGGCATCAAGGATAAAAAGATACTCGACCAGATAGTTGAGGAAAGCCTTGAAGGTGCTGCGATATTCAATGAAGTTAAAGATAGATTAAAGAAATCTGCTATGGGGCTTTCGGGTGGACAGCAGCAGAGACTGTGTATTGCGAGAGCGCTTGCCGTACAGCCGGAGGTGCTTTTGATGGATGAGCCAACATCAGCGCTTGACCCTATCTCTACTTCAAAGATAGAGGAACTCATGGAGGATTTAAAGAAAAAGTACACAGTTGTGGTTGTAACACATAACATGCAGCAGGCAGTGCGTGTGTCAGACGATACAGCCTTCTTCCTTGTGGGAGATATGGTTGAGTTTGGTGACACAAAGACAATTTTCTCATATCCACAGGACAAGAGAACAGAGGATTACATCACAGGGAGGTTTGGTTAATGAGATCGAAATTCGACGAGCAGCTTAAGAAGCTGAATGAAGAAATGATGCACATGGGAAGCATGATTGAGGAGTCAATCCAGAAAGCAATCGAGGCATTTATACATCAGGATGCCGATAGCGCCAAAGCCATCATGGAGGGCGATTCAGAGATAGACAGAGAGCAGAAAAAGATAGAGAGCCTGTGCTTTAATCTGCTCATGCAGCAGCAGCCTGTAGCAAGAGACCTTAGAACAATTTCTGCAGCGATGAAGATGGTTACTGATATGGAGCGTATTGGAGACCACGCGGCCGATATCAGCGAGATGACCATTTTGATGAGCAGTGACAAGCCATACAGGGTCAATATAGAGCATGTCAAGAGCATGGCTTCAGAGACAATGCTTATGCTTATCAGGGCAATCGAGGCATATGTTGAGAAGAACAATGACAAGGCTCACGTAGTGATGAAGCAGGATGATGTGGTTGATGAGCTTTTCGATAAGGTAAAGGCAGAGCTTATTGATTTTATCAGGGAGCATCCGGAGGATGGTGAGCAGGCAGAGGATCTTCTCATGGTTGCAAAATACTTTGAGCGTATTGGAGACCATGCGACAAATATTGCTGAGTGGGTTGAATTTGCGCTTGATGACAAGGTTCGTAAGTCATGATTTAATTATCATACACAAATGAAATTGATACAGACGATGGATTTTACATAAATTTTACATAAAACCATCGTCTGTTTTACATTAGTAATGTATAATCGAAAGTAAAAAACAGGTAAAAATTTTACATAAGATTTTTTGAAATGGAGAAAGCTATGGCACTTATTTATATTGTAGAGGACGACGAGAGCATACGTGAGATAGAGAGTATTGCTTTAAAAAACAGTAATTACATCGTCAGTGCATTTGAAAACGCAAAGGAATTTTACAAGAAGCTGGATGAACTCGTACCGGACCTCATACTGCTTGATGTGATGCTTCCGGATGAGAGTGGCTACGATATCGTGAGAAAGCTCAGAAAACGTCCGGCTACACAGGATATTCCTATTATAATGGTCACAGCCAAGACCACAGAGATGGATATGATAAAAGGGCTTGACGGAGGCGCAGATGATTACATTAAAAAGCCTTTCTCGATCATGGAGCTCATCACCAGAGTGAAGGCGCTGCTCAGGAGAACAGCGAAGGAGGAGCCGAAGCTTTTAAAGCTGGATGATCTGGTGATTGACCATGAGCGCCATGTGGTTACAGTGAACAATGAGCCGGTTGACCTGACATACAAGGAGTACGAGCTTTTAAGACTTCTGATGGGCAGTCAGGGCATAGTCATGACCAGGGAGGTCATCATGAGAAGCGTCTGGGATACTGACTTTGAGGGCGAGACACGTACAGTGGACATGCACATAAAGACACTCCGACACAAGCTGGGTGACTATGGCAGCAGGATAAAGACAGTCAGAAATGTGGGCTATGTCATAGAATAATAGCTGTTATAATGATTTCTAATATACATAAGCGGAGCGTACAGCATGAAAAAGAAGATTAATTACTATCTGGTAGCAACAGCACTTTTTGTAGCAATTGCCACTATGGTTTCCATGACAGTAATCAACTATTACCTCTTTCAGAAGCAGGTAAAGGAAGACTTACAGGTCATGGCAGAGACAATAGAAAGCACCGGAATACTAAAACAGGATATAAATGAAATACCGCAGATAGACGTGGAGGGTATTCGTGTCACCTGGATTGACAAGGATGGCACAGTGCTGTATGACAATCAAAATGATGTGACAAGCCTCGGAAACCATGGCGACAGACCGGAAGTTGAATCTGCATTTGATAAAGGCGAGGGAGACAGCGTGAGAACCTCAGCCACCATGAACAGCAATACTTTCTATCATGCCATAAGGCTCGACGATGGAACGGTACTGCGTGTCTCTATTGCGGCGAGAAGTATCTGGAACATGTTTGCAAGCAATATACCGGCCATGCTTATAGTGACGGTTATCATAGCTGGAATATGTGTGGTTCTCGCAAAGAGCCTGACCAGAAAGCTCATGAAGCCAATCGAGACACTCGCAGGCAACCTTGAGCAGGCCTCTGTCATCCAGAAAAAGACCGAGTACAAGGAGCTTGTTCCTTTCATGAACGCGATAAGGATACAGCATGAGGGAGTGCTCGCCGCGGCAAAGAGCAGACAGGATTTTACAGCCAATGTGTCACATGAGCTAAAGACTCCGCTCACAGCCATCTCCGGCTACGCAGAGCTCATAGAAAACGGCATGGTTGAAAAGGAGCAGCAGATTCATTTCGCTACTGAAATCAGAAGAAATGCACAGCGCCTGCTTTCCTTAATCAATGATATCATAAAGCTCTCTGAGCTTGATTCCAGTGAGGCACAGCAGGGTTTTGAACAGCTTAATCTATACGGTCTGGTCAAGGACTGCATGGAAAATCTACAGGTGAACGCCAAGCAGAGAAATGTAGCACTCAATTTTGACGGTACAGACTGTATGGTGCGGGGCAACAGGCAGCTTCTCACGGAGCTCGTTGAGAATCTCTGCCAGAATGCTATCCGCTACAACAATGATGGCGGCACCGTAAATGTGACGGTACACAAGCTGGGCGGCAAGACAGTCCTCACGGTCGAGGACAACGGCATAGGCATACCAAAGGATCAGCAGGAGCGGGTCTTTGAGCGCTTCTACAGAGTAGACAAGAGCCGCTCGAAGGAGACCGGCGGCACAGGGCTGGGGCTTGCGATAGTAAAGCATATAGTGGAGCTGCATGATGCAGGGCTTACGCTCGACAGCGAGGTGGGGCGTGGCACAACAATAAAGGTGGAGTTTTAGCTCCGCCTTTTTACGTCTCCTGCGCCATACCGGGCACACAAGCTCTTGCAAAATCGAGGCGCAGTGTTTATAATAATTTGTTAGCAGCGAAAACAAGGCAAGACCAGGAGGAACAGCCATGTATCAGGAAATATCAAAATTACTTATGTACGGAGATTTATCTCAGGACGAGATACTTTATAAATTGGGCCAGCTCTTTGAGCAGTTTGAGGTGGGCGAGTACAACAAGACAGAGCTTGTGCGCGACATCAATACACAGGTCAAGAGAATCTTAAAGGTAGCGACAGACTATGGTTTTGATGACAATCTGTGGCACAACTATCTCACTTTCTTCCTTATGATGAGTGAGAATCCGTTTTCCATCACCTGTGAGAAGGTCGGAGCCAGCGATGGCAGCGTAAATGGGCTTGTGGCAAACGATTTCAGGATTTTTAAGAAGCTTTTCGATTATGATTTCAAGCCAATCGAGTCAGCACTTGGAATCGACTGCTTCACACAGATCAGCAATTACAGGGCCATTGTGAAAAAGGACCTTATGTACAATCACAATGTCAGCGAGAAGGTAAGGGCGCTGAGCAAGAAGCTTGAGGCAGCTAAGGACGAGCAGGAGTTCTTTGATGTGGTAACAGGCTTTTACAAGGCATACGGAGTCGGCATGTTTGGTCTCAACAAGGCATTCAGGATTGAGGAGCATCTGGATGGTGGCTTCTCCTTCATGCCAATCAACAATATGGATGCGGTCATGCTCGATGACCTGATCGGTTATGAAATCCAGAAGAAAAAGCTCACAGACAATACAGAAGCGTTTGTACAGGGCAAAAAGGCCAACAATGTGCTGCTTTTCGGAGACAGCGGAACCGGAAAATCAACAAGCATCAAGGCCATTGTCAATCAGTATTATGATGACGGACTGCGCATGATTGAGATATACAAGCATCAGTTTAAATATCTGTCAAAGATTATCGCAGCAATCAAAAACAGAAACTACAGATTTATCATATATATGGATGACCTCTCATTCGAGGAGCATGAGATTGAGTACAAGTTCCTAAAGGCAGTTATCGAGGGCGGTGTGGAGACAAAGCCTGACAACATACTGATTTATGCAACCTCTAACCGCCGTCACCTGATCAAGGAGACATGGAATGACCGTAATGACCAGGACAACAGCAATGACAAGCACCACTCCGATACGGTTGAGGAGAAGCTGTCACTTGTAAACCGTTTTGGTGTGACGATCAGCTACTCAAAGCCATCGCAGAAGGAGTTCTTCAACATCGTGACAGAGCTTGCGAGAAAGAGCGGCTGCACACTTTCAGACGAGGAGCTGTGCAGGGAGGCAAACAAGTGGGAGCTCAGCCATGGTGGTATTTCAGGACGTACTGCAACACAGTTTGTCAACTACATTATGGCTAACAATTAAGCAGCAGGCATAAGCATGAAAGGATAGTATATGCTCTACCAGATAAGTAATGGCGCTGTCGCATTTGGCGACGACGTCATTTTGCATAGTATAGATTTTGAAATCAGAAACACAGAAAAGATAGCGATAGTCGGCAGAAACGGCTGTGGCAAGACAACACTTTTAAAGCTCATTTCAGGCGAGGTTGAGATGGAAAAGCTCGACAGCGATGAGAGCGCCTTTATTGCAAAGGCAGGAAACCCGGAGATAGGGTATCTGAAGCAGATTGCGTTTGATGATCCTGATGTGACACTCGAGCAGGAGGTGCGCAAATGCTTCGTGAAAATGGACGAGCGAAAGGCAGAGCTTGCGCGCGCGGCGGCAGAGCTGGAGCATGATTATTCCGATGAAAAGGTAGCCAGATATACAGCGATGGAGGAAGCCTTCAAGGACGATGGCGGCTACTATTATGAGAAGGAATATGAGGTCATAATCCGCAAGTTTGGCTTCTCTGACGAGGAACGTAAAAAGCCAATCCGTGACTTTTCAGGAGGGCAGCAGACCAAGATAGCATTCATAAAGCTGCTTTTATCAAAGCCTGACATACTGCTACTTGACGAGCCGACAAACCACCTCGATGTCACGACTATCGAGTGGCTTGAGGGCTATCTGAAGTCGTACCCGAAGGCAGTGGTGGTCGTATCCCATGACCGTATGTTTCTCGACAATGTGGTAGATGTGGTATACGAGATAGAGTACGGCACAGCAAGGCGCTATCCGGGCAATTATACCAATTTTATCGCCCGCAAAAAGGAAAACTACGACAAGCAGATGAAGGATCACATCGCCCAGCAGAAGGAGATAGAGCGTTTGCAGCGTATGGTTACGCGCTTCAAGGGCAAGCCGACCAAGACATCCATGGCGCAGTCAAAGCAGAAGGCTATCGACCGCATGGTGATTATCGAGGCACCGGACAAGTACGACAACAAGACCTTCCATGCCAATTTCCAGCCCGAAAAGGAGACCGGAAATGATGTGCTTTACACATCAGAGCTTGCAATCGGCTATGACCATCCGCTCTCTGTAGTGTCGCTCGATTTGAAAAGAGGCGAAAAGCTTGGCATACTCGGCGGAAACGGACTTGGAAAATCGACATTTTTAAAGACTATCGTGGGTAAGATCCCTGCACTTTCAGGCGAGTACCGCTTTGGAACTAACGTGCAGATAGGATATTTCGACCAGCAGATGGCCATGTATACAAGCAACAAGACTGTGCTCGATGATTTTTGGGATGAGTATCCGAATCTTACAGAAACCGAGGCCAGAAATGCACTCGGAGCCTTCCTTTTTTCTGGGGAGGACGTGTTCAAGAACGTAAATATGCTCTCCGGAGGAGAAAAGGTCAGACTGGCGCTTTGTAAGATTTTAAAGACCAGACCGAACGTGCTCGTGCTCGATGAGCCAACTAACCATATGGATATCGTAGGCAAGGAAACGCTTGAAAGCATGCTTAAGGACTATAAGGGCACACTGATTTTTGTATCGCACGACAGATATTTTGTGAAAAAGGTAGCTACACAGCTGCTTGTGTTTGAGGATGGCACGACCAATCTCTATCAGTTTGGCTATGAGCAGTATCAGGAAAAGCTTGACAAGGAGGCTTTGGAGAGCAAAAACGTGTACAGAGGCAATGCGATATTTGGCGGCGCGATAAGCCAGAACGGCAGCAGTCAGACAGGCAGCAGTCAGACAGGCAGTGATGCAAACCGGAGCACGTCACAAACCGCTGCAGCGGGTAATGTGGGCGAAAGCACCAATGCAAATAGCGCAGCCCAGGCAGGCGGCATGGCTGTCTCATCAACCGGCAAGGCATACTACAACCCGGGTAAGGAGCGCTCAAAGATACAAAAAAAGGTCAAAAAGGCCGAGGAGGACCTGGCAGTCAAGGAAGCAAAGCTCGATGAACTCAAGGCCGAGCTTATGAAGCCGGAGTATCAGTCAAGCTACTCAAAGCTCACGGAAATCCAGAACGAAATAGACGCTCTCGAGGAAGAAATCCTTATTGATATGGAAGCGTGGGAGGAGCTTTCCTCACAGCTTGAAGCACTTGGGTAGTTTAGATGCGATGTGGTAGTATAGATACGATGTGGTAGTATAGATACGATGTGGTAGTATAGATACGCTGCGATAGTATATAAAAAATCATATGACTTGATGTTTTTTACTCTGATGAAATCCCTAATCATAGCGAAATCATAGCGAAATCAAGCGATTTCGCGAAAACCGTAAATAAACCCTTGATTATTTATATAAATTGCATAAAAATGATTGATGAAAACGAAATTTATGGTATAATATTTACATGATACAGACAACGTATCAAATAAACGATAAAGGGGTTGGACATCATGAGAATAACAATTTCAGGAAGAAACATCGAATTAACAGAGGGGCTTAAGCAGGCAGTAGAGGAGAAGCTGTCAAAGCTGGAGAAGTTTTTTAAACCGGACACAGACGTATACGTTACACTCAGCGTAGAAAAGGATAGACAGAAAATCGAGGTTACTATCCCGGCAAAGGGACATGTTATCCGTTCAGAGCAGGTCAGCAATGATATGTACGTATCAATTGACCTCGTAGAGGAAGTAATCGAGAGACAGCTTCGCAAATACAGAACCAAGATTTCCGCAAAGAAGTATGCACCGGCAATATTCCAGGATGATTTCGTGGAGGCAGACGATGCAGAGGACGAGGAAATCAAGATTGTCCGTACAAAGAGATTTGGTATGAAACCTATGTATCCTGAGGATGCATGCATCCAGATGGAGCTCTCAGGCCACGATTTCTTCGTATTCAGAAATGCAGAGAATGACGAAGTAAATGTAGTCTACAAGAGAAAAGGACATACATACGGACTTATCGAACCGGAATGTTAGACTCTTGTTTTTCATCATAATTTAACCTTTCTTTCATCGAAAACCGGCAGCCGTTGGCTGCCGGTTTTTTGTGTTTGCAGTGCTCAGTCTCTGTTTAACCTCATTTGGTCTTGGATATGCGATTGGTTCCAATGGCAGTAAGAACACAAAAAACCCTCACCAGCCTAAAAATTCAATGTCATTAAGTTAAGACAAATGTACGGAGAATTTCTTGACAGATAAGGCTTTGAAGCCTATAATAACTCAATATAAGAGATTGAAAACCTACAAAAAATAAACTATGGTGAGAACACCTTCGAAGCATCTGCAAACTTTGGTCGGGGAGCAGATGCTTCCTTACTTTATATTACAAATATAACACAAAAAGAGCTTGGAAATAAAATAGGAGTATCAGCTGCAACTAAAGAAAAATAAAATTAATACAAAGGAGAAAAATAATGGCGCCAACATCAAAACTTAATGCAAACGGAGTAGAAATAGGGGTAATTGGAGAAACTATGGGGGAAAATGCATATTTGAGTTTAACGGATATTGCAAGATATAAAAATCCTGATGAACCCAAAGCTGTTGTTGCCAATTGGATGAGATTGCGCTCGACAATCGAATTTTTAGGGCTATGGGAGCAAATTCATAATCCTGATTTTAAAGGGCTCGAATTCGATGCCTTTAAAAATGAATCTGGTAGTAATGCGTTTACATTATCTCCACAAAAATGGATTTCATCTACAAATGCTATAGGATTGGTTTCTAGATCAGGTCGATACGGTGGGGGAACATATGCTCATACAGATATTGCATTTGAATTTGCTTCATGGGTTTCGCCTGAATTCAAATTGTATATTATAAAAGATTATCAACGTCTCAAAAAAGATGAGGCTGAACGGAAAGCTATTGGTTGGGATGAAAAAAGAGCTTTGTCAAAGATTAATTATCATATACATACAGATGCAGTGCAAAAATATCTTATTACTGATGAATTATCAGCTATTGAAAAGGGATATACGTTTGCGGATGAAGCAGATATGCTTAATGTAGCTCTTTTTGGAAAGAAAGCACGAGAATGGAGAAATGAACATTCTATTGAAGCACAGATGGGTGAGAATATTAGAGATTATGCTTCGGCTGAGGAACTGATTATCTTGGTGAATATGGAAAGCCAAAATGCCGAACTAATAAAGGAAGGCTTATCTCAAAGTGAGCGTTTTGCTAAATTGCATGAAATGGCAAGAACACAAATGCAAATATTGCTGAAAAATCGAACAAAAGAAAAATTGAAAAATGTCAATCCAAATTTACTCAAAGGAACAAGCGAACAATAAAAAATGAAATAATTAGAACAAAACCTCAAAATATAGTACAAATTTATCATTACAAAAATTCTGATATAAAAAGAGCAATATTAAACAAAAACTAGCTAAATTAAACCCAACACCATGTCATATTTTGTCGAAAACTGCTAATCACCAATCAATATTGAAGCTTCTAATAGAAATCTTCAAAATACAAGCGCGTAACGCGCCTAGAATATTGATATATTATATGGAAAAATGAACCCACCAACAAAAATAAAGAGAGAAATTTCGCAAAGACGACAAAATTTCAAAAGAAAGACAAAAAAAGAAGTTCTACGAAAAATATAATCGATGGAGGGATGAAATATTTGGGAAGAATTTATTATGAACAGAAAGGACTTATTAACCTCGATGATATTGTAGATATATTTATTGAGGTGGGAAATATACACAATTACCTGGAAAATGCAGCCTTGCGGATTTTGCTTTTTGGCAATCCTGAGCTGAATTTTTATCAGTGCCGATTATTAGTATTGAAGTACGGAGAATCACTTTCACAGGATGATTTGCACGGGCGGATGGTATTTATGAGAATGATACAGCTGCTGGAAGCCAACACAGTTTAAAATAAAATGAGAATTTCTTTTTTGACCGGGCAACCGGTCTTTCTTTTTTGCACAAATGGTGTTATAATTTTGAAGAAATTATGTTGATTACTCATAGCTTTAAAAAAGAAGCATTGCATTGTGTTTAATTAAACCAAAGCATGATAATTCAATCAAAGAAAAGAGGACAAAAATGAACATCGTAGTACTTGCCGGAGGGCTCAGCACAGAGAGAGATGTTTCCTTCAAGACAGGAAGCATGGTAGCTAAGGCGCTCAAAGAGAACGGCCACAAAGTTATATTATTGGATGTATTTATGGGATATAGTGACAGGGAGGAGGACCTGACAGGTATATTTGACCGCGCGGACGAGATAAGCGTGCAGGTCAGCGATATTCCGACAGAGGCACCTGACCTCGCAAAGGTAAAGGCTTCCAGAAAGGACCAGTCACCTTGCTTCTTCGGACCAAATGTCATCAAAATGTGTCAGATGGCTGACATTGTTTTCATGGCACTTCACGGAGAAAACGGAGAGAACGGAAAGATACAGGCAGCATTTGACCTCTTCGGTGTCAAATATACAGGCAGCGATTATTTAAGCTCAGCCATCGCCATGAACAAGGAGACATCAAAACAGTTCTTCCTTGCAAACGGTATCCCTACTCCAAGGGGCATTTCCATGACCAGAGCGACCAGACAGGACGATATCACAAAGCTTGACCTGACACTTCCATGCGTGGTAAAGCCATGCTGCGGCGGTTCAAGCATCGGTGTCACCATCGTTAGGGATGCGGCAGAGTTCAAGGCGGCACTTGACGATGCCTTCAAGTGGGAAAATGAGCTGATTATCGAGGAATTTGTGCAGGGCAGGGAGTTCTCTGTCGGCGTTATCGAGGGCAAGGCTCTTCCTATTATAGAGATTGCACCTAAGGAGGGCTTCTACGATTATAAGAATAAATACAAGGCGGGCAGTACAGTAGAGACATGTCCGGCCGAGCTTCCTGAGCAGGTGACAAAGGATATGCAGCACTATGCCGAGGAGGTTGCGCGCGTTATCGGGCTTGACACATATTCACGCTCAGACTTTTTGCTCAATGACAAAAATGAGATGTTCTGTCTCGAGGCAAACACACTGCCTGGCATGACTCCGACCAGTCTTCTGCCACAGGAGGCCGCGGTTATCGGTATGAGCTTTAATCAGCTCTGTGAGCATCTGATTGACATATCTTTGAAAAAATATGAGGTGTAGCATGTCGGATAAGTACATGAAGAATCTTACATTTGCAAATATCGCTAAAGCCTGCGAGGGCACATACATAGGCGATGAGACACTGCTTGATACGACAATCACCGGTGCAGTCATTGACAGCAGACAGGTGAAGGAGGGCTATCTTTTTATCCCGATAAAGGGAGAAAGGGTGGACGGACACAAATTCATTCCGACTGTGTTTGAGCAGGGGGCGGCAATTGTGCTCTCTGAGCATGAGCTGACGGATCCGGCAGGCCCATATGTGCTTGTTGAATCAACCACCGATGCCATGAAAAAGCTCGCGGCATTTTACAGAAAAAGCCTTGATATCAAGGTGGTGGGTATCACCGGAAGTGTCGGCAAGACCAGCACCAAGGAGATGATATCATCAGTCCTTGAGCAGAAATACAGCGTCCACAAGACAGCAGGCAATTTCAACAACGAGATAGGCCTGCCACTCACCATTTTCGGAATCAGGGAAAGCCATCAGGTAGCGGTGCTTGAGATGGGCATATCTGATTTTGGCGAGATGCACAGACTTTCTACTATGTCGTGCCCGGATGTTATGGTCATCACCAATATCGGCTACTGCCATCTGGAGTTTTTGGGCGACAGGGATGGTGTGCTTAAAGCAAAGACAGAGTGCTTTGAACATATGATGCCGGATGCGGTCGCAGTGCTGAATGCAGATGACGACAAGCTGGCCACAGTGCAGACTGTAAATGGAAAGCCTGCCATATACTATGGCAAGGAATCGGCTTCGGACGTTCATAAATCAGTATATACCACAAATATTGAAAACCTGGGATTTGACGGCATGAAGGCTCATTTTGTCACCCCGGAGGGTGAGTTTGATGCACACATTCATATCCCGGGTGAGCACAATGTATACAATGCCATGGCGGCAGCGGCTGTCGGGTTGCAGCTTGGTCTCACAATAGCTGAGATAAAGTCAGGAATCGAGAAAGCACAGACAATCGCAGGCCGTACCAATTTTATCAAAACACACGGTATGACGGTGATAGATGACTGCTACAATGCAAACCCTGTATCCATGAAATCCTCTATCGAGGTGCTTTCGCATGCAAAGGGCAGGACAATAGCAGTGCTAGGAGACATGGGTGAGCTTGGAAGCGATGAGAAAAAGCTGCACCATGAGGTAGGCGAAGCAGTTGGAGAGAATCATATCCATACACTTTTTGCCGCAGGAGAGCTGGCAAATGAATATGCAGCCGGAGCCGCAGAAAAATCATCCGATGTAGACATCCACTATTTCGAGGATAGGGAGACTATGACACAGGAGCTTCTTTCATATGTGAAGGAGGGCGACACCATACTGGTGAAGGCATCGCACTTCATGGAGTTTCCGAAGGTGGTAGAGGCTCTGAGTAAGTAAAATCAGGTAAAATCAATCAGGTAGAAATTAATTTGATATTTAATAATTGCGAGGAATGGATATTCTCCAAGCCTCATAACATTATAAAAGAAAGAGAGAAAAATAATGGCACAGAATCCAATCGTAACAATCACAATGGAAAACGGCGATGTAATCAAGGCGGAGCTTTATCCGGAAATCGCACCAAACACAGTAAACAACTTTATCAGCTTAATCAATCACAACTTCTATGACGGAGTATGCTTCCACCGTGTAATCAAGGGCTTCATGCTCCAGGGCGGAGATCCGGACGGAAACGGCACAGGCGGTCCGGGCTATGAAATCAAGGGCGAGTTCACACACAACGGCTTCAAAAATGACTTAAAGCACACAGCCGGTGTACTTTCAATGGCACGTACCATGATACCTGATTCAGCAGGCAGCCAGTTCTTCATCATGCATCAGGATGCACCACATCTCGATGGTGAGTATGCGGCATTCGGCAAGGTAATCGAGGGCATGGATGTGGTAAACAAGATCGCAGAGGTGCGCACAGACTACATGGACAAACCACTTGAGGCTCAGGTCATGAAGACAGTAACAGTTGAGACCTTCGGAGTGGACTATCCGGAGCCGGAGACAGTTTAATGATAATAATTATCGATGAGGCAAGCGCAAAACTTGCCTCTTTTTACTATCATGGCGAGATATTCAAGCCACAGTGGAAGCGCGCAGCCGATATGTCATCTGCTCCCGCCGACTGCATCTGGATAGTATCAAACAGGCAGCAGAAGCAAATAGCTGACTCGCTCGGCATAGCATCAGTAGGGGAGCCGCAGTGCGGCACGCGCTATGCAGTCGAAAGCCTTGCGGAGCTTGATATTGAGTATCTGGAGCGGGTGCGCAGGCGGTATAATCACATCCCGTGGGACATCGGCGAGACAGACAGGTGTCTGATACGTGAGCTGTCCCTGTCAGACCTTCCTGCACTTTATGAGCTCTATGACAAGCCCGGCATGACAGACTTTGTGGAACCGCTTTACGACTACGAGACAGAGCTTGAATACCAGAAAGCATATATAGAGAACATGTATGGCTTTTACGAGTATGGCATGTGGCTTGTATTTTTAAAGGAAACAGGCAGGCTGATAGGCAGGGCAGGGCTTGAGCACGATGAAATGGGCTATATGATAGCGCCGGAATTATGGAACCAAGGCTATGCCACGGAGGTGTGCCGCTTCATCATAGATTACGCGCGCGAAAACACAGATTTTGAAGAGCTTTACTGCCGGATAGACGAGAAAAATACGGCATCGGTGCGCCTTGCCAAAAAGCTTGGATTTACAAAGAGCGGGCATATGGATGATGATATAAACGCTTCTATATATAGAAAAAACATAAAAAACAATGAAAAACATTGAAAAATATGCAATTAGGCAATAAAATATAAACATAGTTTAACGATTTGGAGGACGAAAAAATGAAGAAATATGCATACGGAGTAGATATAGGTGGAACAACTGTAAAGATAGGCTTTTTCGAGACCACAGGAAAGCTTGTCGATACATGGGAGATTCCTACACGCACAGAGAATTCCGGTGAGCTCATCCTGCCTGATATCGCAGCATCCATCAAGGAGAACAACGAGAAGCATGGCATCGAGATGGGTGACATCGAGGGTATAGGCATGGGAGTGCCGGGACCGATAAAGGATGACGGAACAGTATTGAAGTGTGTCAACCTCGGCTGGGGCGTGTTCAACGTGGCACAGTCACTCTCAGTACTGTGCGGCGGCATCAAGGTAAAGGCCGGAAACGACGCCAATGTAGCTGCACTCGGTGAGATGTGGCAGGGTGGCGGAAAGGGTCATCAGGATGTAGTCATGATCACACTCGGCACAGGCGTAGGCGGAGGAATCATCCGCGAGGGCAGAATCGTAGCCGGAGTAAACGGAGCAGGCGGAGAGATAGGACATATGCCTATGGTAGATGATGAGTCAGAGTGCTGTGGCTGCGGCAAGAAGGGCTGCTTAGAGCAGTATGCATCAGCAAACGGTCTCGTAAGAGTGGCAGAGAGATACATTGCAGCAAACAGGAATGTGGCAACAAAGCTTGATTTAAATGCAGGCTTCACAGCCAAGGATGTATGCGATGCGGCAAAGGCAGGAGATGCAGCGGGCATTGCAGCAGTAGAGCAGTCTATGAAGCTTCTCGGCAAGGCAATGGCAGCAGTAGCATGCGTCATGGACCCTGAGGTATTTGTTGTCGGCGGAGGCCTTTCAAAGGCAGGCAGCATCATCATCGATACAGCAGCAAAGTACTATAAAGAGTATGCTTTCCATGCAAGCCGTGAGACAGAGATCAAGCTTGCCACACTCGGCAACTCAGCCGGCATGTATGGCGGAGTAAAGATGGTTATCGGCTAACAACATAAGATTGCAATTTTTAAAGAAATAAAATATAATGGCTACTAAAGATACACTACAATCGAGGTGAGACTATTGGCAGATTACTCAACAGAAGAATTAGAAAAAATAGCGGACAAATTTCGCTCTGATACCAGCGGTATAAGGGGAACAAAGGATTTTACGAGCCCAGAGGAGCTTTACGATGAGCTGAAAAAGGAAATCAAAAAGTACCATCCGTCGGATGACACGAGCCTTGTGGACAAAGCCTACAGGGTAGCTTATGATGCTCATAAGGGTCAGGCGCGTAAGTCAGGAGAGCCTTATATCATACATCCGCTTTGTGTTGCCATAATACTCGCCGAGCTCGAGCTGGATAAGGAAACCATTGCAGCAGGACTGCTCCATGATGTGCTGGAGGACACCATCATGACCATGGATGAGATGCGTGCGGAGTTTGGAGACGATGTCGCACATCTGGTGGATGGCGTTACGAAGTTGAAGCACCTGCACCTGACAGACAGCACCAAGGATCCGAAGGACAAGAATGCGGACAGGCTAGAGATGCAGGCAGAGAATCTGCGCAAGATGTTTCTCGCCATGGCAAAGGACATCAGAGTCATCCTCATAAAGCTGGCAGACAGACTGCACAATATGCGTACACTCAAGTACCAGTCCAAGGAGGCACAGCAGCGTATCGCTAGAGAGACACAGGATATCTACTGCCCTATCGCACAGCGACTTGGTATCAGCAAGATAAAGATAGAGCTCGAGGATCTATGTATGAAGTACCTCTATCCGGATGCATATTATGATCTGGTAGAGAAGGTAGCCCTCAGAAAGACAGAGCGCGATACCTACATCCAGGGCTTAGTAAACGATGTCAAGAAGTATGTTTCAGATGCCGGCATCAAGGCTGAGATATACGGAAGGGCAAAGCATTTCTTCAGTATATATAAGAAGATGGTCAATCAGGACAAGACTATAGACCAGATATATGACCTCTTTGCCATCAGGATTCTGGTGGATACCATACCGGACTGCTATGCAGTGCTTGGTATCATACATGAGAAGTATAAGCCTATACCGGGCCGTTTCAAGGACTATATTGCCATGCCGAAGCAGAACATGTACCAGTCGCTTCACACGACGCTCATAGGCCCGAGTGGACAGCCGTTTGAGATACAGATTCGTACCTACGAGATGCATCGTACTGCTGAGTACGGTATCGCGGCACACTGGAAGTACAAGGAAACAAACAACGGCAATGCCACTACCACCACTGTCACAGAGGAGGAGAAGCTCAGCTGGCTGCGCCAGATACTCGAGTGGCAGCAGGATATGTCGGATAATAAGGAGTTTATGACTTTATTAAAGAGTGATTTAAATTTATTCTCCGACAATGTGTTTGCATTCACACCGTCCGGTGATGTAAAGAATCTGCCAAAGGGCTCCACACCTATAGACTTTGCCTACAGCATACACTCAGCAGTCGGCAACAAGATGGTCGGTGCCAAGGTAAACGGCAAGCTCGTGCCGATAGACTATGTCATCAAAAACGGCGACCAGATAGAGATAATCACCTCGCAGAACTCCAAGGGACCAAGCCGTGACTGGCTCAAGGTCGTAAAGAGCACACAGGCCAAGAACAAGATCAACCAGTGGTTCAGAAGTGAGCTCAAGGAGGAGAATATACAGCACGGCAAGGATCTGATAGCAGCCTATGCCAAGGCAAAGGGCATCAACTTTGCTGAGATAAACAAGCCTGAGTATCAGGAGAAAATACGCCGCAAATACGGCTTCCACGACTGGAACTCATGCCTTGCAACCGTCGGCCACGGCGGACTCAAGGAGAGCCAGATAGTCAACAGGATGTACGACGAGTACAAGAAGGATCATGTGGTGCCGGTGACAGATGCAGATGTGCTTGGCAGCATCGCAGAAAAGCAGCAGGCGGCAGCAGGCATACAGCCCGAGCACAAGTCAAAGAGCGGCATTGTGGTACACGGACTCTATGACGTGGCAGTGCACTTCTCGAAGTGCTGCAATCCTGTTCCGGGAGATGAAATCGTTGGCTTTGTCACGAGAGGCCGAGGCATCTCCATCCACAGGACAGACTGTGTGAATATCATCAATCTGTCCAAGATAGAAAAGGACAGGCTCATAGAAGCAGAGTGGCAGGATACAGCCCTCATGGACAACGGTGCCGAGTATCAGGCAGACCTGAAGATATTCTGTCATGACAGGCCGGGACTGCTCGTAGATATCACAAAGATATTTACCGAGAAGGAAATCAATATCAGTGGTATCCAGTCCAAGACCAGTAAGCAGGGCATCGCTACAATCGAGGTATTTTTTAATATCAAAGGCAGGGACCAGATAAAGGTTCTAGTGGAGAAGCTCAGACAGATAGAAAGTGTAATAGACGTAGAGAGGACCACCGGCTAAATCCCGGTGGTTCTTGCGTGAAGCATAACATATAACAGACAAGGAGTACACTCATATGGTAAATATGAAGATAGACCACTTCGTAGTGGGACCGGTGCAGACCAACTGCTATTTTGTCACCAATATAAAGACAAAGGAAATGATAATAATAGACCCGGGCGCGTGTGCTAAACAGCTCGCCAAAAAGGTGGATGAGTCAGGTGCAAAGCCTGTAGCAATACTACTCACACATGGACACTTTGACCATGCCACAGATGCAAAGCCGCTCGCAGACCGCTACGGCATCAAGATATATATCCATGAGGCAGACAGGGCTACACTCGACGACCCGCAGCTCAATGTCAGCTACATGATGGGTCAGTCAAAGACCTTTTATGCAGATGTATTTTTGAAGGATAAGCAGGAGCTTGACATCGCAGGCTTTCATATAGTAGTGCTTCACACACCGGGGCATACACCGGGCGGCTGCTGCTATTATTTCCCGTATGAGGACGTGATCTTTACAGGCGATTCGCTGTTTTGCGGCTCAATCGGACGTACGGATTTCAAGGGTGGCAGCATGTCCGACCTTGTGCGCACAGTGAAGGAAAAAATCATGACACTGCCTGAGCATACAGAGGTGTACCCGGGCCACAACGACACAACAACCATAGAAAACGAGAGGATGTATAACCCTTACTTATGATAGTAGTAGTATTTAATAAACCGGACTTTGAATATGATGTGCACTCCCTGCTCAAGGAATTCTTTCCACAGGAGGACGTGCAGATGTACTATAGCTGCTCACCTGATGAGGTGGAGGGGAAAAACTTAGCTTGCACGCACCATGAGATGACAGATGATGGCGTAAAGGAATTTGCGGATGCCTCACAGGTATTTAAGATAGACTATGTGGGCGATGAAATTGCAGTGGAGTGGACGATGAATAGAGCCGGTGGAAATAATTCCATGACAGATGAGATGCAGCAAGCCGATGAAAGTGACATTAAAACAGCCGGAAAAAGTATCTGCACAAAAATATCCGTAGACAGCACAGACCGCAAGGAGACCAAAAACCGCCTCAAGCTCGCCCTGTATTCCATGATAGAAAAGGGCACAGGAAAGAGCCTTCCGTGGGGCACACTCTCAGGCATCAGACCGACCAAGATAGCCATGAAGTGCATAGAGGATGGCATGAGTGATAAGGAAACCTACGACTATCTGAAGGAAAACTACCTCGCAAGCGATGAGAAAATCGACCTCTCAATAGGCATAGCAAAGCGTGAGAAGGCACTGCTCGACAAGGTGGACTATGACAATGGCTACAGCCTGTACATAGGCATACCCTTCTGCCCGAGCACCTGTGCATACTGCTCGTTTACCTCATACCCGCTGGGCGTGTGGAAAAACCGCGTGGACGATTACCTCGACGCACTCGAGAAGGAGATAGACTACACGGCGCAGAAATTCTACCACAGGAAGCTAAACTCCATATATATAGGAGGCGGCACACCGACCACACTAAGCCCTGCGCAGCTTGACAGGCTTATCAGAAAAATTAAATGCAGCTTTGATTTAAAGGACTGCCTGGAATTTACAGTGGAAGCAGGCAGACCGGACTCCATCACGAGAGAAAAGCTCCTGGCACTAAAGAAAAACGGCATCAGCCGTATATCAGTAAATCCACAGACCATGAAGCAGCAGACACTCGATATAATAGGAAGACACCACACGGTAGACGATACGCTACAAAGCTTCAAGCTTGCGCGTGAGCTGGGCTTTGACAACATAAACATGGACCTCATCATGGGGCTTCCGGAGGAGACGCTCGATGATGTAAGGCATACAATGGAGCTTGTAAAGGAGCTGGCGCCTGACAATGTCACCATCCATTCACTCGCAGTAAAGCGAGCTGCAAGACTCACCATCTTCAAGGACCGCTACAGTGATATGCAGATGGTCAACACTCAGGAGCATATGGACCTCTGCGCAGCCTACTGTAAGCAGATGGGGCTTGAGCCATACTACCTCTACAGGCAGAAGGGCATGGCAGGCAACATGGAGAACGTGGGCTATGCGGCAAAGGGCAAGGCCGGTGTATACAACATACTTATCATGGAAGAAAAACAGACCATCGTGGCGTGCGGAGCCGGAGCTTCCACCAAGAGAGTCTGGCCGACACCAAATCCGGACGGCACCCATCGTATCGACAGATGCGAGAATGTCAAGGATGTAGGGCAGTATATCGCAAGGATTGATGAGATGATTGAGAGGAAGATAAAGCTCTTTGAGGAAAAATAAGCAGTATGCCGTAGATATAATGTATAATTATGGAACTGATAATACTATACAGATTAGCGAATATGTCAAAAATTATAAAGAAAACCTAATATTCGTTGACAATGAATAAAAAAAGAGTGAAAATAGATTATTGAAAAGCCCGATTAGATACAAAAAAAGATACGCTAATCCGAATAAACATACAAAAAATAAAACAGGCTAAAAATATTCGGGGGGGGTACAAAGGTACCTCCCCTAGAGTGAGTATAAGGGGAAATAAAAGATACCATAAGGAGAATTTAGAAAGAATGTACAGAAAGAAAGGCAGAGGATGGACAAAGCATATAGACTTTATGCTTATAGATATCGCATGCATTGTTATAGCATTTTTTATTTCATATGTGATACGCTTCGGCTTTAATAACCCGTATGTGGACAAGGACTACCGTATACTGGGGGTAGCATTTCTTCTGATAGATTTCTTTGTGGAGATAATGGCAGACTCATTCAAGAATGTCCTAAAGAGAGGATATCTGGATGAGCTTATATCGACCTGCAAGCACGCAATGCTTGTATTTCTGGCGACAGCGTTATTTCTGTTCACTACACAGATGGCTGATATATACTCGCGATTATCATTTTATATCATGTTTCCAATCTATGTGACAATATCATATGTAGCAAGAATTGCACTCAAGAGCTTCCTTAAGAAAAAGGGCTTCGGAACATCTAAGAAATCACTGCTTGTCATAGCACCGGATGCCATGCTTCGTGATACACTGCGCACAGTGGAGAAAAGCTGCATAGGCTATACAAAGATAGTAGCAGCTTCACTGGATACAGACATGAAGGGCAAGACTATATGCAGCATACCGATAGTTGCAAACCACGATGGCATAGTGGACTATGCGTGTGATGAGTGGGTGGATGAGGTGCTCATCCCACCGTGCAGCGAGGATGAATATTCGGAGAAGATGGCAGATATATTCCTGGAGATGGGAATAGCAGTACATACAGGAATAGCCAAAAACGGCACAGCCCAGGGCGGTTATAAGCAGATAGAAAAGATAGGCGACTACACGGTAGTCACATCGAGCGTGAACTATGCAAATACCAGCGCACTTCTGGTAAAGAGAGGCATGGATATAGTCGGAGGACTGGTGGGTTGCCTATTCACACTTATCATCATGATATTTGTGGGACCGATGATATACATAGCATCACCGGGACCGATATTCTTCTCGCAGGAGAGAGTCGGCAGAAACGGCAGGAAGTTCAAGATGTACAAATTCCGCAGCATGTATATGGATGCCGAGGAGCGAAAGAAGGAGCTCATGGCGCAGAATAAAGTGGGCGACGGAATGATGTTCAAGATGGACTTCGACCCGAGAATAATAGGCAATAAGGTGCTGCCAAACGGAAAGAAGAAAACCGGAATTGGACAGTTTATCAGGAAAACAAGCCTGGATGAATTCCCACAATTTTTCAATATACTAGTGGGAGATATGAGCCTTGTGGGCACCAGACCACCAACACTGGATGAGTGGGAGAAGTATGAACCTCACCACAGAGCCAGAATGTCATTCAGGCCGGGACTGACCGGACTGTGGCAGGTAAGTGGAAGGAGTAATATCACGGACTTTGAGGAAGTGGTAAAGCTGGATACCCAGTATATTGGGGAGTGGAGTGTTAAGGGGGATGTAAAGATAATATTCAAGACGTTTGTAGGAGTTTTGAAAAACGATGGAGCAGTGTAAAAATGAGTAAAGTACAGAATGTATTCTTGATTGGAGCAAAAAGTCTTGGAGCATATGGTGGATATGAGACGTTTGTATATAAGCTTACAGAATATCATCAAAATAATCCTAATATAAAGTATCATGTAGCCTGCAAAGCTAATGGCGATGGATGTATGGATGAAACAAAATTGGATAATGTTAAAAGAGTATCTGATTCAGAATTTGAATTTCATAATGCGAGATGCTTTAAAATTCATATTCCTCAAATTGGACCGGCTCAGGCTATTTATTATGATGTTGCTGCTTTAAGAGAGTGTTGCAAATATATAAAGAAAAATAACATAGAAAATCCGATTGTTTATATCATGGCTTGCAGGATTGGTCCATTTGCAAAACATTTTTATAAGGAAATACATAGGCTTGGTGGGAAAGTGTATCTCAATCCGGATGGACATGAGTGGATGCGTGCTAAATGGAGCAAACCTATAAGAAAGTACTGGAAAATATCTGAACAGATGATGGTTAAATATTGTGATTTGGCTATTTGTGATTCTGTAAATATAGAAAAATATATTCATGAACAATATGATGGTAAAGGGATTAATGGCAAAAATCCTAATACGACATTTATTGCATATGGAGCTGATCTGACACCTAGTAAATTATCTGATGATGATGAAAAACTTGTGGAATGGTACAAAGATAAAGGGCTAAGCAAGAAAAATTATTATTTGGTTGTAGGAAGATTTGTGCCGGAAAATTCATTTGAAATAATGATTAGAGAATTTATGAAATCTAAATCAAAGAGGGATTTTGCACTTATCACAAATGTGAATGAGAAGTTTTTAAATGAATTGGAAAATAAATTGCATTTTAGAGGTGATTCAAGAATTAAATTTGTAGGTACAGTCTATGATCAGGAATTATTAAAGAAGATTAGAGAAAATGCGTATGCATATTTTCATGGTCATACGGTTGGAGGTACGAATCCAAGCCTTATAGAAGCCCTTGGAAGTACAGATTTAAATCTATTGGTGGATGTCGGTTTCAATAAGGAAGTTGCAGAAGATTGTGCTTTATATTGGAGCCAGGAGCCGGGCGATTTGGCAAATCTTATTGATAAGGCAGACGTAATGAATGTTGATGAAATTACAAAAATAGGAAAGAAAGCTAAGAAGCGTGTTTCAGAAGAGTACACATGGGATAAGATTTGTGGACAGTATGAAGATGTGTTTTAAATATACCAGATTTGTAAGGTTGTAGAGTAAAACGTTAAGTATATAGATGGGAGCAAATACAATGAATATTATTTTATTATCCGGTGGCTCAGGAAAACGGCTTTGGCCACTTTCTAATGATGTGCGTAGTAAACAGTTCATTAAGTTATTCAAAAATAAAGATAAATATGAATCTATGGTACAGCGAGTTTACCGTCAGATTACAACAATAGATGCAGATGCTAAAATCACAATTGCAACCAGCAAATCGCAAGCGAGTTTAATTAAGAACCAATTGGGTGAAAAAACTTCGATATGTGTGGAACCGTGCCGCAGAGATACTTTTCCAGCGATTGTATTGGCTGTGTCTTATCTTCATGATGAACTAGGAGTTAGCTCTAATGAAGCAGTAGTAGTATGTCCGGTCGATCCTTATGTGGATGAGACCTATTATGAATCAGTTGAAATTTTACATAAACTAGCAGAACAGGGCAACACAAATTTAACTTTGATGGGAGTCGAACCAACTTATCCTAGCGAGAAGTATGGTTATATAATCCCTACAACAAGTGATAATGTTAGCCTGGTTAGAGAATTCAAAGAAAAGCCAGATGCAAAATCAGCACAGAAATATCTTGAGCAGAATGCTCTTTGGAATGCTGGAATTTTTGCTTTTAAACTGGGATATTTACTAGATAAAGCTCATAGTATGATTGAGTTTGACAATTATAATGACCTTTTTAATAAATATGAATCATTGGAAAAAATTAGTTTTGATTATGCAGTTGTTGAAAAGGAATCTAGCATTCAGGTTATGCGTTATAGTGGTGGTTGGAAAGATGTGGGAACCTGGAATATGATGGCAGAGGTTATGGCGGATAAGACAAAGGGCAAAGCTATTTTGGATGAAGTTTGCGAAAATACTAATGTGATAAATGAGCTCAATATTCCTATTCTATGCATGGGATGTAAAGATATGATTATTGCGGCAAGTGGTGATGGTATTTTGATTTCAGATAAGGAACGTAGCGACTATATGAAACCGTTTGTTGAGAAGATAGAAACAGAGGCAATGTATGCTGAAAAATCATGGGGAACATATACGGTAATAGATGTACACCCTGGTTCAATGACGGTCAAAATCTCTATGAATGCTGGAGAAGCAATGAGTTATCATATGCATAATGAACGCGAAGAAGTATGGACAATTGTAGCTGGAACAGGAAAGGTAATTATTGATGGTACAGAGAAGATCCTTCAAAAAGGTGATGTAATAACGATAGAAGTAGGTTGCAGGCATATGATTGAAGCTATTACCGCGTTAGATATAATTGAAGTTCAGCTTGGAAATGAAATTTATGTAGGCGACAAAGTTAAGTTTCCATTTAATTAAGAAAAATTGTAAATAGAATAAACTGTTATGGAGTAAATAATAAATGAAAGTACTATTAGTAGATCAAATAGCTAAAGTAAATTATAAATACACTTTTCCCCTGGCAAATGGATTAAAAAAAGCAGGTGTAGATGTTTTGTTGGCAATTGATCAGAAAGAAGAAAAAGAAAATTGTTTATGCGAGAGGATTAATCTGTTTACCACGGACGAAAAAAAAATCGGAAAATTGGCGAAAATGTGCAATTATATTGCATCATATAAGAAAATAGAACAATTAATTCATAATAGAAGTATTGATGTGCTTCATACCGAATGGTATACATTCTCGCCAATCGATTATTTGTTTTTGAGAAAAATTAAAAAAAAGTACGGAGTAAAATATGTAGCTACAGTACATGATATATTACCATTTAATGAAAAATTTTATGATAAGTGCTTTCATAAAAAACTTTATGGGCTTGCGGATTCTATAATACTTCAAGCACCGGGAAATATGAAACGTTTTGCTGAACTTTTTCCAGAATCAAATGACAAAACACATATGATTCCACATGGTCATATGCTGGATTACATTGAACAAGTTGATCAAAAAGAAAGCAGGGAGAAACTTGGGATTCCTTCTGGAAAACTCGTGTTTTTGTTTTTTGGTCAGATAAAAAAAGTCAAGGGAGTAGATATTTTACTTAAGGCATTGTTGAAACTTAAAGAGCGATATCCCGATATGTACGTTGTGATAGCAGGAAGCGTTTGGAAGGCTGATTTTTCAGAGTGTCAAGAAATTATTGATAATAATGAATTAAATGATTGTCTCAAAACAGATATTAGATATATTCCAGATGAAGAAGTTAAATACTTCTATTCTGCTTCAGATGTTTGTGTTTTACCATATACGGATGTTTACCAAAGTGGTGTGATTCAGCTGGCATATGGATATAAGAAAGCTGTAATATCTTCTGATTTACCAGCCTTTACACAATTTGTAAAGGAAGGAGAGACTGGATATATATCTGAGGCAGGAAATGTAGATAGTTTAGTGGCGGCTGTAGAACGAGCAATTAAGGACAGAAAAAGATTGGTAGATGTAGGCCAATCTGGTTATGACCTTGTGAAACAAACATTAAATTGGGATAACCTGGCAAAGAAAATAGTGAGTGAGTGTTATATGGTCTGATTCGATTTGTACAATCTTATATTTGTGAAATAAGCTTATAAGATTGTGCAAATTTTCGAAGGAAAAGCTTAAAATAGTATAAATTCAAGAAGAGGAGAAACATGAGTTATATTTTCATCATAATATGCTTTTTGTATGGTCTTTGTGCAGTATACTTTGCAAAAAAAAACGATTACACAATGTTGTGTTTCTTTTTAGTAGCAGTATTATTTCAGAACATTATAGTGATTTGTTTTTCAAATACAGTATCATCAATTTGGATTACTATTTTTTCATTAGTGAAAGAGGTAATGCTTTATTTTGCTGTTTTTTTATATATTTTTAGAAGAAAGAAAATAACAGGGGGGAAGAAAACTATTATTTTGTCACTTGTTCTGGTTATAATTTTCGTCGAAAATTTAATCGTTACAGATACATCTTTTTCAGCATCGGTGATTTCACTTAGACAATGCATAATTCCATTTTTAGGGATAACAATTGGAAAGAATCTTTATATTGATGATAAAAAAGTAATTAAATTACTAAAGTTTATTGTTCATTGCTCGATATTTTTGGCTATATTTGGGTTGTTTGAACTTATAATTTTAGGTGACGAGTTTTGGATAAAATTAGGGTATGCACAGTATATGTATGTGAAACAAGGAACATTATCAAGTCAACTTTTCAAAGGCGTTACAAGAAATTTCTATACATGGGATTTTAGAAATATTCCAATTAGAAGAATTGTTTCCATTACGGCAGACCCTTTAGCAACTGCACATTTGATATTCATTGGATTTGCAATTATATTTTCAGGATGTGTAAACAGTTTTATCAATAAGTCATTTACAAAAAAAAATCCAAATCAATATTTTGTATATATGATTTTATTGTTTATGTGTAGTTTCCTTTCTTTATCGAAGGCTATTTTTGTATTTATGGCAATTACATTTGCTGTAATTGCATATTATAAAAAGATATTTCCACCAAAACTTGTAAAATATGGAGCCGTTATAGGCGGAGTATTAATATTATTGTATATTTTGAGAGGAATACAAGATATGACTGTTGCAACAGCAACCTCTAATCATGTTGTAGGTTTGATTAATGGATTTCAACATTCGTCTTTTTTAGGAAAGGGATTGGGAACTGCTGGTGTTATGACAGCAAAAATAGCGAATAATTCAATTACAACTGCAGAAAGCTATGTAGGCACGTATGTTCAACAAATTGGATATATTGGATTTGCAATTACGTTAATTTATTTCATTAATGTATATAAGCAACTGTTAGTAAATTGGAAAAAGTATAGGAATAGATATACAATTTTAGCAATTGCATTATTCCTAGGGATTATTTTTGAAATGTTTTTTTCTGAGAGTTCAGTGTCTGTTATGGGAACATGTATATATTTTATTTTTATTGGAATTGCCACAAAAGATAAAATTTATAAGTGAACAGTTCCGGATTAGTATAGAGAGGATACAAAATGAAAATTAAATTATTTTATATTCATCCGACAAATTATGGAAATTTAATGATGGCATGTGCTTTTATGAAGTATTTTACAGATATTTCATTCAAAAGAAAACTTGATGTACCAGAATTCTATTTGGATGTTTTGGATGATGACGAGCTTAATCTTGTTAAAGAGTCATTGCCAGAAGGTATAAAAATTTATAGAGAAGATTTATATAACCGTAAGCGTAGAGGAATATGTGGAAAGTTGGAGAAACTTGTAAATATTCCTAGAGAGATTTTATATAATTGCAAAGAATATGATATGTGTGTGGTACTTGGAGGTGATTGTATATCACAATACTATTCTACTCAGGTATTTGTGAGCGATATGTTCAAATTTTACTACATATCTAAGAAAAATAATGTTTATTTGTTAGGACAGACAATGGGACCATTCAAAGGGTATGCTGTAGATTTAGTTAAACGTACCCTGGAGAATACAATGATTTATGTTCGAGATCACGATTGCTATGATTATTTAAAGAAAAAATTCGACTTCAAAAATTTAAAGGAGTCGCGCGATCTTGCTTTTTTGGATATACCATATCAGAATGATGCAAGTCAACAAGAAAGGGTCAAATCGGAATTTGGCATTAAAACCGATTATATTACTATAGTTCCTTCGGGAGCTAGGCGACAATATACATCTGATACTGAAAACTATATAAATGAATATATTAAGATAATACATTATATAGTGGATGTTTTAAAATATGATGTTCTATTACTTGCGCACGTGATTCATGTATCAGATTCAAATGATAAAATTATTATTGATGAAATAGTAAAGAAACTTGAACCACGATATGATTCTCATGTTCATGTTATAGACCATTTAATCCATCCATATGAGGCAAGAATTCTTTTGGGAGAAGGAAAAGTTACAATTACAGGTCGCATGCATGCTGCAGTATCATCTATTAATATGGGAACAGTACCTATTTGTTTGTCATATAGTGTAAAGTTTAAAGGTGTTATTGGTGATGATTTTGGATTAAATGATTATATTTATCAATGTCGTGGTGATGATATTTGGTATAGTGGAAATGTCAGCACAGAAGTAATAGCGCGTTTAAATATGGTACTTGAAAACAGGAAAAGTATTGTGAAAAAAATTAATGACAAGCTGGAGCTAGTGAAAAAAAAATCGATGTTACAGATTGAAGAACTGTTTTGAAAGATAGTAACGGCATTATATTAAGGAGAATTGATGGAAAATTCAGGAAATAAAGCGGCGAAAGCTGGGATTGCATATACAGTAGGGAACGTCTTGTTGAAAGGAATAGCATTTCTAACGCTGCCTATTTTTTCACGTATTCTTACAACGGAGGAATTTGGATTCTATAATTTATATGTTTCGTATGAAACTATTTTAACAATATTTGTTGGAGTGTGCTTATATGGTTCGCTACGAACAGCTAAATATGATTATCGTCATGAATTCGAATCATATGTTTCGAGCACATTGATGTTGAGTGGATTTGTATATATAATTGTCATGTTTTCAGGAAATATAATATATCCTATTATTTCTAAGAGTTTCGGGTTTGATCGCGTCATACTTAATATTCTTATTACTCATAGTTATGCTATGTTCATTTTTCAATTTTATAATACATGGTTAGCGTTAGATTTTAAGTATAAAAAATTTTTAGTAGTTTCGGGAATTAATTCAATTGGTGGGACTACGTTTTCCATATTTTTAATTCTTGTTGTATTCAAAAGTCATAGATATATTGGTCGCATCTATGGATATGCAATAGTACCAATATGTGTTGCGGCAATAATTTGGTTATCTTTTTTTCGAGAGGCGAGAAGAAAAAAACTGATATTATTTAATAAAGGATACTGGAAGTACGGTCTGAGCATAAGCATTCCATTAGTAGTGCATACATTTTCACAGCAAATCTTAAGTCAATTTGACCGTATAATGATTAATACTTTGGTAAGTGTTGCAGCGGTTGGAATTTATGGTTTTATTCAGACTATTGCAAGTATTTTACAGATAATTGTGCAATCTATGGACAATGCGTGGTCGGTATGGATGTATGAACAATTAGATAAAAAGCAATATTCACAAATACAAGAGAAAGCTAGAACTTATATATTATTGATGAATATCTTATATGTAGGCTTTATTTCACTTGCACCAGATGTTATACATATTGCAGGAACTAAGGAATATTATCACGGAATCTCGATGATTATTCCACTTTCTTATGCTATTTATTTTATTTTTTTGTATTCTTTACCAGTACATATTGAGTATTTTTATAAGAAAACGAAATATATTGCTATAGGGACAAGCATAGCAGCAGTAATTAATATTAGTCTTAATTATTTCTTTATATGTAGTTGTGGATATATGGCTGCAGCATGGACAACATTAGCTTCATATATTTTACTTTTTGTGTTTCACTGGTATATAGCAAAAAAAATTGACAATAATCATATGTTTCCGACAAGATTTATTATTGAAAGTATAGTGGTATTATCAATATTCTCAGCTTGGATTTTATTTGTAGTTGATAGTATGGCAATTCGTTGGGGATCTATGGTGTTTTTTATTACCATACAATTGGGAAGCAATTTTAAAATAGTCTTGCCAATAATTAAGGGGACGTTTAATAAATTCAGGAAGGAATAGGTTTATGGAAACTTTAAAATTGTATAATGGATTAAATATACCGTGTATTGGATTTGGAACGGATAGAACATTTATTTATTTTCGAAAAAACATATTGGCAGGAGGTATTGCGTTCTTGAAAGATGTAACTGTAGGACATCGATATTACTGGAAACGTGATACATCGATTGTTAATATTGTTGAGCAAGCTCCGAATATTGGCTGTAGTCTCTTTGATACATCGAGTGCATATGGTCAAAGCGAGCGAGTTCTTGGACATTGCTTAAAAAAGTATCCGAGAAGTGACTTTTTTCTGATAACAAAGCTTTCAAATCAGGAACAAAGAGAAGGTGATGTTCGTAAGGCACTTTTTAGAAGCTTAAAACATCTTAATACGGATAGTGTAGATTTGTATTTGATGCATTGGCCTCAGACGGGAACATTTTTGGACTGTTGGAAGCAGATGGAACAGCTTTATAAAGAAGGATATGCTAAGTCTATTGGGGTATGTAATTTTAAAGAACATCATTTTGAAGAATTAATGCAAGTGGCTGAAATCAAACCTATGGTTTGTCAGATTGAGTCACATCCTTTATTTCCACAAAATGATATGCTTATGTATTGTAAAAAAAACAATATTCAAATGATGGCATATACTCCAACAGGTCGGATGGATGTTCGTATAAGAGAAAATGAGGCATTACGCATAATTTCTAGAAAGAATCAGAAGAATATTGCACAGATAGTTTTGCGTTGGCATTATCAACGAGGCGTGATTCCGATTGTTAATACAACAAATATAAATCACCTGAAAGATAATATGAATATTTTTGATTTTTCACTCGATTCAAGTGAGATGCAGGTAATTAATGGATTGGATATTAATTGCAGATTAAGATATGATCCGGATACCGTTGATTTTACAAAGTGTTAAGGTAATAGGAGAACATTATGGTTGACAAAATAAAAAAAGATATATGTACTGGATGTAAAATGTGTGGCGATATCTGTCCTACAGGAGCCATTGGCTTTTCGACAGAATATGATGGTTGTTGGTATCCTACAGTAGATACTAAGAAATGTATTAATTGTGGTTTGTGTGAAAGGCAATGTCCTGCACTTAATTATATCGAGTCAATTAACTTTGATGACCCCAATGTGTATGCTGCATGGACTAAGGATGACAAAATTCGATTTGACAGTACTTCTGGTGGAATATACTATGAATTAGCAAGTTATTTCATTAATTCCGGTGGATATATAGTTGGATGTGTTTTTTCTGATGATTATAAGTCTGCTAAACATGTTGTAGGCAGAACATATAAAGATTTGCAAGCGATTATGGGATCTAAATATTTTCAGAGTGATACTGCAGGAATCTACAAAAGAGTCTTAGAATTATTAAAAAGAAATGAAAGAGTATTATTTTGTGGAACTCCTTGTCAGGTTGCGGCGCTTCGAGCATATTTAGGAAGAGAATATGAGAACCTGTATTTATTGGATTTTATTTGTAAAGGAATAAATTCTCCAAAAGCATATATTGCTTATATAGAAGAGCTTGAACAAAAGTATAAATCGACGGTGAAGTGTGTTAGGCAAAAGAGTAAAAAAACTGGATGGCAAAGTCTTGCCACAAATATTATTTTTGAAAATAACAAGGAATATCATAAGGATCGTTATACAGACTGGTGGATTCAAGGGTATACATGTGGAAATCTTTTTATGAGACAAAATTGTCAAAAGTGTTTATATAAATCTATGCCTAGACAGGCAGATATTTCATTTGGAGATTTTTGGGGGATAGAAGGCTGCTCTAAAGTAGATTATGAAAAGGGGATATCAGTGGTATTTGTTAATTCATCAAAAGGTAATAAGCTTTTAAAGAATATAAAGGACAAGATTCATTTAGAGACTCGGACATTAGAGGATGTATTGATTGGAAATCCGTATCTATTTGGACAAGCAGTACAGAAGGGAGACAGAGAAAGATTTTTTAAATTACTTGATACGAAACCATTTAGTGAAGCTGTCAAGGCTACTTACACAGAGAATGTTACACAAAAAATGAAAAGATATATAAAATTGTTTTTGAAACGTGTTTTAAAGCGAAAAAAATGGTAAGTGCTTACGAAATGAATGGGATATTTGATTATACTATAAAATGGAGAGATAAGCGAAATGAATAGTAAAATGATTTTTCAGAAGATAAGAAAAATAGATTTGATAAAATTTTTTAAATACAATTTTTTAATGCCGCAGGTAAAAAGAACGAAGGGCGCATACATTATTCCATTTAAAGGGGCAATATTGGAAATTGATAAAACTGCTGAAATTGTACTTAATGGAACAATTCACTTTGGAATCAATCATTTGAAAGGATCAAAAGCAGAAACGTATATTAGACTTGCGGAAAATTCAAAATGGATTTGTAAAGAAGATGTTTTACTCTTTTTTGGAACATTCATTGACGTTCACCAAGATGCTTTGTTGGAGAGTGAATTTTTTTCTGCGAATACAGGATCTGTAATTGTTGTAGGTAAGCATATTTCATTAGGACATGATGTAATGATGGGGAGAAATATTGTTATATATGATAGTGATTTTCATTCAATTCCTGGGCCAGATGGAAATCCAATTAATTTTTCGAAGGACGTAATAATTGAGGATCATGTATGGCTTACAAATAATGTTACTGTACTAAAAGGAGTAACGGTAGGAAAGGATTCTTTAATTAGTGCGATGACATTAATACGTAAGGATATTCCTGAAAAGTCATTGGTTGCAGGAATACCAGGAAAGGTACTTAAAGATAATGCTTGTTGGAGCAGAGAATACATTCATGACTACGAAAAACAATTTTGGAAATGAGATTCCGTGGGAAGGTGCATATAATTATTGGGAAGGAAACAAAATGGAGTATATAAAAAAATTATTGTTAATTGTGGGATACCTTATTTCATATTTAATACCATTTATGCCATATGGACTGAAAGAACATTTTTCGTAAATGTTTTTTTGCCGAGGTATATTTTTTGGTATTTTTTTAGTCTATTGATTTGGAGATTATTAATTAATGATTTGAAGAAAATAAAAGGGCTGTGGTTGTGGGCGTTACTATTTGGTTTATATATAGGAGTAATTCGTGAGGCTGATCGTTTTATGTCAATCTCGCGAATAATTGCTTTTTCCCCGTATTTTATTATTGGCGGCATGCTGGATGAAGTAAGTGTGAGAAAAATCAGAAAAGTACCCAAACGATATGCAATACTATTATCTATATTAATGGCATGCGCTGTTATATTATTACAAATTAACGCATTGGTTCCAGTCAAGTCATATGAAAATATACAATGTTACAATGCTTCTGGAATGAGTAATTTACAGGGCATTATAATTCGCATATTTTCTTATGGTATTGGATTTATGGCCGCCTTATGCATGATAAATTTGCTCCCAGACAAAAAGACGTGGTATACAAAGTACGGAAGCCGAACAGTTGTAATTTATGTTGCATCAGCGTTTTCGGTAAAAGCTGGCTATAATATTATTAGAAAAGTAGCTGGTACATATTATTTAACACAACATATGGGAATAGGATTAATATCAGCAGTTATTATTACAGCAGCAACGATTCTCATATTTGGAAATAAATTTTGTTCAGATATATATACTCGAATCAATGGGTTTATTGGAAATATTGTGATGAAGAATTAAAAGTGGTGGCCATAAATGTTATAAGTAATTCTCTGATAAAGCGGTTATATATAATACAAAGTGTGATTAAGTTATTTTTTCTAAAATCATATCAAATAATTTCTTTGTTTTTATATGGAAAGATGCTGCTAAAGTTGTATTGAAAGGTAGTGATTGAGTGGAAAAACTAGTAATATTTGTACCTCATCAAAAAGAGAGTATTTTACAGTGTGATTAGAATTATGTGGTCAGTATATTGATATCCTTTAAACGGAGGTATTGTACAAGTAAATGAGAAATGACGTTGAAAAGGAGCAAAAATCTAATGTCGATATTATGAAATTTATCCTTTCTATTATGGTTGTATGTATTCATACAGGGATTACATCACTAATGCCAGCAGAAATAGGAAAGCTGTTTAATTCAATATTTAATTTAGCAGTCCCGATTTTTTTTGTGTATAGTGGATATTTTTTTTCATGTGAAGATAAACTGATCAAGAAAGATAAATTGGTGAAGTATTCGAAGCATATTGCAAAACTGTATATACTATGGTCTGCAATTTATCTTCCAATCTGTATACAAATATACATGGAAAGTGGTTGGTCAATACAAGAATGCCTACATAATTACAGTGAGGGATTCTTTCAATTAGGACAGCATCCATATTCATGGCAATTATGGTATCTATGGTCGTTGATTTTTATATGCGCTATTCTTTACATATTTGAATTGTTTAAATTTGGAGATAAAGTGGAAATTCTCTTATGTTTTACCATGTTTCTGATTTTTTCCATAAAATCAACTAGTTCAGAAGTATATACTAGTAGGATCATGTATGGAAATTGTGCAGGCATAGGCTATTTTGCTACAGGAATGTTATTGAGAAAAATTAACTTTAAGGCAAAAAAATTAAATACTGTCATTACCTTTTTGGGGGTAGGGACAGCAAGTACATTTTTATTAACATATTATGTGGTTGAATCACATTCAATATTATGGAATATTGGGAGAATTGTAACGGTAGGTTGCATTGCCTTTTTGTCATTAAATATTCCAATGATAAAAATAAAAAGAAGATTTTCCTTATGGCTTAGGAATGCAAGTGAATGGATTTATCTTACACATTTAGTATTTCTTTACTTATTTGATAAATATGTAGATTTAGGAAATTTTGAGATGACATGTTTGATTATTTTTGTTGAAATAAGTTTGGCATTATTTTTATATAATTCCCTATCTGAAAAGAGAGGTGTTTTTCAAATATTGTTATAAAGAAATTATATTATGAGTAGAGGTTGGTGAAAATATGGAAAAACTGGTAATATTTGTACCTCATCAAGATGATGAAACGAATTTGGCAGGGAATATATTATCGTATTTAGTAAAACAATATGATGTATATATTGTATATTCGTCATTAGATGAAAATCCTGATAAGGCAAGGATTAGAAAACAAGAAGCCAGAAATGCATGTGCGGTGTATGGAATAGAAAAAGATAATGTTATTTTTCTGGGATTGTCAGATACGCCTAATAGGACTGGACACCATTTTTTTACAGATGGGGACAAAAGCATAATACTAAAGTTTGAAGAAATTCTGAGAAATTTGAAGCCTGAAGTGATTATAGGGACGGATTTTGATTTTCATTCGGATCATAGAATGGTATCGTTGGCATTAGATGAAGCTGTATTTAACATTATGAATGAAATCAAAACGTATACACCGCTATATTTGAAGGGATTTTGTTATGAAACATCGTGGTATGGAATAGATGACTACTCGGCATCTGATTTAGAAAAAACAAAAATGGCTAAAATGCCATTAAGCAATGTTTCATATAAATGGGAAGACAGAATTTCTTTAAATAGCCAAGATGAAAATGGTTTTATTTTTTTGAAAACGCCATTTAAAGCATTGAAATGTCATAAGAGTCAATATGCAGTACTGCATGCAAGAAGAGTTATTAATGCAGATAATGTTTTTTGGGAAAAAAGAACAGATAATTTATTGATTAGAGATGCAAAAATAACAGCTACCTCCGGAGATTCAACAAAAATCAATGATTTAAAGGTTATTGATACGAATGACATTATTACCGAAGATCCTTTGAAGATAGATTATTCAAAAGGGTTATGGAAGCCAGATGATTCAGACTTGAATCCGTGTATAAATATAGTGTTTAACGGGGAAAAAACGGTTGAACAAATAGTGCTGCATGGAAACCCAATGCTTGATTATATAGAAAAGTGCAACATTGAAATACATCTCGGAGAACAGACATTGAAGGTGGACTCTTTGATGCCATATGGTCAGCCAACTCTTTTGAATATTGATATGGTACAGTGTTCTCAAATAGAAATACGCTCATTATCTAAAACATGTATTTCAGAGATAGAAGCTTTCCAAGCGACTCAAAGAAATGGAAACGAATTGAATTGCGTAAGGCAGTTAAATTCAAATCCAAATAAATGGATTGATTTTTGCGATATGTGCCTATTTAAGGGCTTTGTACTGATTGAAAAAGTAAAAAGGAAAATAGATTTTATGAGGAGTAGAAAATAAATGAATTATATAATATTTGGTTTTGAACATTATAATCCCTTGGGAATTGCACGATCTCTGGGAGAATCCGGAATTAAACCTATAGGAATTATAATAAAGAATAACAGAAAAATTACATCAAAAAGCAAATACTTTAACAAGATATACTTTGTGAATAATATAGAAGAAGGGTATGAAGTATTAAAGGCAGAATTTTCTGGAAAAGATAATTTTATTTTTACATCTGATGATCAAATTGAAAATTATTTGGACGAACATTACGATGAATTAAAGGACGATTTCTATTTTTTCAATTGTGGCCAAAAAGGTGGAGTGGCTACTTATCAAAATAAGTATAATATATTGAAGATGGCTGAAAAACATGGAATATCCTATTTGAAAACATGGACAGTCAATAAAGGCGAAATTCCCCATGATATTCAGTATCCAATAATCACAAAAGCAATTATTTCAACGCTTGATAATTGGAAAGATGACATGATTATATGCCACAATGAAAATGAGTTGATAGAGGCGTATAAGGTTATAAGAAGTGAAAAGATACTGTTACAAAAATACATAAAAAAGAAAAATGAGTTATGTATGGAAGGTTGCAGTGTTAACAGAGGAAAAGATGTGTTGATTTCAATAGCATCAACGTATAATTATCAACTGGAAGACAGTTATAGCCCATATATGACAGTATCAAACTTAGAAAATGATGATTTGAAAACTAAGTTAAAAAATATGATTGAAGACATAGGATTTGAGGGGATTTTTGAAATTGAATTTCTGATTGACCAAGATAATAGCTTGTATTTTCTTGAAATTAATTTTCGAAATTCAACATGGAGCTATGCTTCAACTGTAGCAGGTATGCCATTACCAATTATTTGGGCAAATGGCATGAAAGGTAAATGCATAGTGTCTAACTGTGAGGTTAAAATAAAGGAACCATTTAATGCAATGGTAGAATTTGATGATTACAGAATAAGAGTAAAAACAGGAAAAATATCAAAAAAAGAGTGGATTAGGGAACTTAAAAATGCAAAATGTAGATATTATCTTGGTAAAAATGATATAAAGCCATTTTTATCTGTGTGCATTCACAAAGTTGAAAAAACTCTTCATATGGTGGAGGAATAATGGTGTGAAGAAAATGATGTCTATTTTAATGCTTTGTGGGGCATGTATATCATTTTATATTGGTGCCGGTTTTGCAACTATGCAAGAAGTTGTTCAATATGAGGCTTCCTATGGCTCTTTGTTTTGGGTTGTAATTTTTGTGGCAGCTTGTATTTATATTTATACGAATATCTCTTTTGCGACAAATGGAAACAGATTAAATTTGAAACGAGGAGGAGATATTTATAAGACATATTGTAGTGTTTTTGGGGAAAAATTTGGAGAGTATGCATCAAAATTTTTTGATATATTTTCAGCTTTATTCTGTTATATGAGTTTTGTTGTAATGTGTGGAGGGGCAAATGCAACAGCTTTGCAACAATGGAATTTACCCAACGGCTTGGGGGCAGTCGTATTGACAGTTGCTGTAATTTGTACGGTAGTATTTGGATTGGAAGGAATACTGAATGCTCTTAGTAAAATAGGACCAGTAATAATTGTCATGATATTAATTGTTTCTTCATTAACAGCTATTACGGGAGCAGGGGATATATCTGCAAACATGAAATTAATTGATGCCGGTGCATATTCGGACATTATGAAACAAGTTGGAAATGGAAATCCTTTTCTTTCTGGAGCCTCCTATGGAGGGTTTGTTATTTTATGGTTTGCAGCATTTTTAGCAGAAATCGGGGCTAAAAATAAATTAGAAGATGTTAATATAGGAACAATTTTATCAGCTATCTTTATTTTTGGAACTGCAGCAGTTTGTTGTTTGGCTCTTATAGGACATATAGAATCAACTGCGGGAGCAGATATACCGGCATTGGTACTTGCAAATCAAATTTCTCCAATTCTTGCTCAGGCATTTGCTATTGTTATATGTGCTGGAATATATACATCTGCAGTACCGCTTTTGTGGACAGGTGTTAGATGTATAGCTAAAGAGGAAAACACTAAATACAAAATAACAACTATTTTGGCAGGAATATTAGGCTGCGTGATTGCCTGTTTTGTACCTTATAAGGGATTAATTAATGTGTTATACGGATTGAATGGTTATCTTGGATTTTTATTAGTGCTATTTATGGTCATTTATGATATAAAAACGAAAATGAGTAAAAACGTAAAGGGCAAAAGCGTAAGCAAATGATTGGTAAATAGCCATCAACGCTAAGCATAGTTAAATGCGTAGTATTTTAGATGCGAAAGGAACATAAGAAAATGGATGAAAATAATCTTTCTTTCTCAATGCATATATCGGAGTCAGAACCCCACTTGCACGGACTTTTAGCCCCGCTTTCACACGCTAAAGCCTCAACCCATGTAATGGAAACAAACGGATAATATAATAGATCACTCTGCCTGAATGTTAAAGCCACCCTCACCGGTGACCATGGCAGCAAAAAGCTCTGCCAGTGTTTTTACTGGCAGAGTAAAAGTCAATCGTCTAGTTCAGGTACAGGGATATCGTTTCTTTGCAATAGATCTTCCAAAAGATGAATGCGCCGTAACAACTTGTTAATTTCGGCATCCATCCTCGTGGAACGTTTCGGTGGCCTCTTCCTCTGCAACATTGGCTACCATGAGTTGAACTTCAAACTCACACGGATCAGAGGATGAATTGTAAGGGCACTTAGACATCCGCATCATCTGCTTTCTGCATGGCCTTCAAACCTTTGCGCTCCCGCAGGGAGATGCGTCCATCTACCATAATGTCATACGAATTGTGGACTATGCGGTCCATAATCGCCTCGGAAACGGGACTGTCTGTTTCAGGATTGGAATTAATACGCGGATACCAGCCATCCGGTTCGTACTGCGTGCAGAAAATCATCGAGCGTTCGCAGCGCATCTCAACAATTTCCAACAGCCCGTAAGATTCCTCAGGAGTGAGAGGACGAATCAGCCATTCGTCCAAAATCAGCAGATCAAATTTCCTGTAAGTGGCTTGCAGCTTCTTCATTTCGCCACGGCTACGGGCAATCGTAATTTCGTCCAGTAATTCCGGTAAGCGGATGTAGGCGACTTTTTTCAAACGGTGGCAGGCTGCATTCCCAAGAGCACAGGCAATATATGTCTTTCCATTGCCGGAGGCCCCTTTCAAAATCACATGGTGGCCTTCATCAATGTAGTTGCATGTGGCCAAACGCAGGATCTGCGTCTTGTCCAATTTGCGGTCCTCGTAGTATTCAATGCCTTCAATCGTTGCAGATGAGGCGCTGAAATGAGCGCTTTTAATCAGACGGTTAATCTTGTTTGTCTGCCGCTTGTTCCATTCTGCGGTCACAATCATATCAAGCCGTTCTTCAAAGCCGAGGGCTGCAAACGAGGGATCTTTCAGCTGGTTGGCAAGCTCTGTTGCCATCGCACTCAGCCTCATATCCGCGAGCATATCAAATGTTTGCTGTGTCATTAACGATTGCCTCCCTTCGTAAAGTAGGCAGCGCCACGCGTAATGCCATAACGTTCGAGATCTTGCGCTTTCTTCGGAGTGGCAGTATTTTCGGCAGGCTTGCTCTGCTTGCTTTTCAGAATGCTGCTAATATTGCGAATAGAAGGCGTAGCACCGTATGCAAGAGTGTTCATGCAGGCCGTTTCCAAGCGCTCCTTGCCGTACCTTTCGCCGAGCTTTCTAAGACTTGCACAGGCTTTGTATCCCTGCTCAGAAACCTTACCAGATTCCAGAAAACAAGAAACAACCTTCTCCGTATGAGGTCCAACAGACACTGCCCAAATTTTAAAGTCATCCGCATTGTAAGTCAGGTATTTCTGGTGAGCTTCCGGCATATGCTCCAGCTTCATCAATGGATCGTGCTGCACCGTTTGCAGACGGCGGTGACACGCCATACGGCTGCCGTGGTAGTAGACCTCGACAACATTCTTCGTTACGCGAATATCAACTTTTTCTCCAATCAAATTATACGGAACAGAGTATTTGTTCCGACCATCAGAGATGCAGTAATCGTTGGGAACCTTAGCCACAGACCAGACGGCAGGCTCAAACGGAATTGCTGGCAACGGCAGCATATACGCCTTTTTTTCTTCAAGATAGGCACTACGCCGACAGCCTGTACGCACTCTGAATTCGCGGGTGTTGAAACTCTTCCAGCTTTTCTGCAGTTGCTTCCTGTGCTTCCTGTACCGTGAAGAACTTCCGATCACGAAGAGCTGCAATAATCCAAGTCTCTGCATAATCCACAGATGCCTCCGCGGCGCTTTTGTCCTTTGGCTTACGAACGCGAGTTGGAACAATGGCAGTTCCATAGTACTCTGCCAACTCCTGGTAGCTGTGGTTCACTACCACATCATACCGGGTATTGGAATACGTCGCAGTTTTGCAGTTGTCCGGAATCAAAAGTCTCGTTGCTCCGCCAAAGTAGTTAAACGCATGAACGTGGCAGTTCAGCCAATTCTCAGTCTGCGTGTCACCGCAAACTTCTGCATAGGCGTAGTAACTGCAGGGCAGGACTGCTACAAATAGATAAGCCTTGCTCTGTTCACCGGTTACAGAATCGAAAATGGGGATTGTATCGCCAGCCCAATCCACCTCAATGTCATCTCCGGGCTTGTGCTGGATACGCATGGTTGCCTTGGTGATGCGGGCCCATTTACGGTATTTCTCGCCGAACTGCGTAAACATGTACGCCTTCTTGCCTTCATCGTGGCATTTGCGGCGATACTCCTCCCACAACAAGGTCAGGGTAACGCCATGCTTTGCCAGCTCACGGTGAATGTACGGATAGTCCGGTTCAATGTACAAGCAAACACTCTTGTACTTGTCTGGGAAGAGCATCCGCTCCAAGTCTGCGTTGGTAATGTCATCGTCAAGGGGCCACTGGATGCCTTTTTGACTAGCCACCTCCAAAACAGTACGAACAGTATTGTCTGAACAGTGTGCTGAACTTCGAATTGTGCGTTGACTTTGCCCCAATGAATGAAGCCTGAGAATCTCGCGGTAGTTTACCATTTTTAACCTCCGGTATTTTGATGTCACGTAAATCTACGTGCAAATCAAGTATACCGCAAAGCTCTCAAGATGTCGCTTTAGGCCGACAAAGTGTCGCTATTTCCCCGATACGGTGTCGCTAAAACTCCGTGCAAGCGTCGCTACTGCACCGATATATGCAATCATTCTTTATCTTCCAAACTTTGCATATATTTTTTTGCATCTTTCATAAAACTGATGGCAATCATCACAATTACCGCGCCAATCGGGAATGCCGCAACAATACTCACCGACTGAAGGTTGTTCATGGAACTTTCTGCAAACAGCAAAGCAATCGGAAGCAAAATAAGCAGAATACACCACATCAACTGAATGCCCTTATTCGGCTGTTCACCATCCTTCAGTGTGTGATAGCTATAGCAGGATGCTGTCAATGCAATCGAATCAAAAGAAGTTGCATAGAAAGCAATCATCGTTAGCAGAACAACAACCATAATCACAGGCGCACCTGGCATCGTTTTGATGATAGACACAATCATACCATACAAATCTCCGCTTTCCAGATACTCTGCAATAAAGTCGGCCTTTCCAGTGACCTGCATTCCCATAGAATAGTTTCCAAGTACGATGAAACTTGTCAGTGTTGAGCCAACGCCAAATACATAGCCACCAAGAATTGTCTGACGCACTGTTCTGCCACGAGAAATGCTGCCAATAAAGAACGGAGCAGCCACGCACCAGACCATCCAGTAAGCCCAATAGTAGATTGTCCAGTTCTGCGGGAAGTTCGATGTACGGAGCGGGTCAGTGAACGTAGACAGATCAACAAAGTTCTGAATCATCCCTCCAAGGGAAGAAAAACCGGTTTCAATAATGTACCTTGTTTCTCCGCCAAACAGCAGCACAAAAGCAATCAGACCAAAGAACATATAAATACAAATGTTTGCCAACTTGCTGATGCCCTTAAATCCGTGCAGCAAGGAATATGTATATACAGCGCAGGTAATCAGAAGAATAATAATGTTGATCACAGTACGACTAACGGCAACATGGAACAGTTCACTGATAATGGTTGCCATAAGCGGTGTTGCTACACTAAAAGTGGTAGCAGTACCAGCAAGGAGTGCAAATACAGCTAGCAGGTCAATAATGCGACCTGCCCAGCCATCGGTATGCTTCCCAAGAATCGGACGGCAGGCTTCCGAATATTTCTGACGGTTTCTTTTTCTTACATGGAGCATAAAGCCAAAAGCAACAGCCAGCACCAGATAAAATCCCCATGGAATAAAGCTCCAGTGAAACAGCGGATATACACCTGCCCAATCCTGAATACTTCCCATCTCTTCCAGATGCGGATCGGTTGCATACAGTACCCATTCCGAGAACGAGTAGAACAGTATATCTGCGGCAAGGCCACAGGTAAACATCATGGAGCCCCATGCGAAGAAAGAATACTTCGGCTTCTCATTTTGCTCGCCAAGGACGATATTACCGTACTTAGAACCAGCAATATATAGAGAAAGAATGAAAATTCCCAATCCAATTACTAAGTAATAGGTACCAAAGGTATCACCAAAGAAAAAACGAATCTGGCTCAGTACAGTGTTCGATTGTTCCGGTGCAAAAAAGAATAGAACACATAATGCAATTACGATTGCCAAAGGCACCAGTGTTATCATCCAGTCTATTTTCCCATGTTCTTTTTTCGTATTCATTTACTTTTCCTCCACATATTTTTTGTAGCTGGCATCCAGAGCAATTAGTTCGCTCAGATTATCCACCTCTATAATATCGTCGTTATTCATAGGGCGGATACCTAATTGATACTCCTCCGGGTAACAGAACATCGCCACATCATCCCAGTAGATTTGCCGATTCTTCTTTTGTTCAAACTCAATTTCGAGATGGCGTTTCAGCCTTTTCCCATCCTCTGCCGTCCAGCGGGAAATGCTGTATAACTGCCAACCGCTTTTTCCGCCCGTCCGGCTGCAGGCCGTAACAATGCCATTCTCAACAGTCTGCAGCCACTCATCAGTTTCCTCGTCTGTCCAAACGCTGTTATAACCCGAACGTTCAAATTCCGACGCAAGAATTTCCGGATTGTAAATGATCTGGTCTCCATCAAGAATAATCGCATTTTCAATATGCTCTCGTGCCACATAAAGTGAAGAGATGTTATTGCAAGTATCATAGTATGGATTTTCAATCAGCTTGACACCGGGATACTCTTTTTCAAGTATCACAAACTGTTCTTTCAGATAGCCAACAACAACATAAATTTCATAGATTCTGTTTTTATGCAGACCATCAATGACTGTATCAATCATTCGGATCCCATTTACTTTGACTAGCGGTTTCGGTGTTGTCAGTGTTACCGGATGCATTCGGTTTCCTAATCCCGCCGCCATTATGATGGCTCTTTCAACTTTTGGCATTTACTCTTCCTCCTGTTGCTTTTTCAGTTCATCTTGAACAATTCGGTAGTAATCCTTTGCATAGCGATACTGTCGAAGCGAATATTCGCCAAACTCTACTCCAAGATTGCGCTTATATTCACACCAGTTACTCCACAACAGACCACAGGCTGCAATATAGCAGTAAATTTTGATTCTGGTCGCATCATCACAACCTTCTGTAAAGTAAGCAGAAATCAGGCAATCGACCTGACGTTTATTGTAAAGAGAGTAAATACAGAACATCGCCACATCCACATGAGGATCTTGCATTCCTGCATACTCCCAGTCGATCAGACGAATTTCCTCCTTGCCATCTTTCTCAACAAACAGGAAGTTATCCGGTACCGCATCAATGTGGGTCAGGACTTTTTCCTCGGTGTGAGTGTCTATGTAGGGTTTCAGTGACAGAACATTTGCCTTCGTTTTTTCGTAATCATTATATATAGAAGGTGTTCCCTTCCACAGTGTTTCATAGAACTCCATCTGTCCGAAAATATCAAATTCATGGTTTACTTTCAACTTCATTTCATGGAATTTCCGCAGCCGTTTCATACACTTCTTGACATCTTCGTAATTCGTTGGATCACATACCCTGGCGCCTTCCAAGAATTCTGTAATTTTATAGCCATTTTCCGGATTGATATATGCAATATCATCGCAAATATTCTTTCCATCAATTGCTTGGTAAACTGCAGCTTCTTGCCGGCGGTTAATCAGTTGATCGGTTCCTTCTCCCGGAATACGCATGATGTATTTCTTTCCTTTGCAAGTAAAAAGGAAAGAGCGATTCGTCATACCTTTTTTCAGAACCGTTATGTCTGTAATTGCTTCCGACCCTGTCTTTAATGCCTCACAAATCACATGAATTGCGTCTGTTTTCAGCTGATTGGAATCGCTGTCGATTTCTCGTAATTGCTCATAAGTGTTAATTTCCACAACATCTGTTGAATGAACCACACGGGCCGCAACAATCATTCGATCCTTGTTATAAAGTGCTTCTTCCCAGAAAGCCCCATCATACCGTTGATTTTTGCAAAGCTCATCAATATGTTCCGCAACTGTTTCCGCATCCTCTTTCACCAGATAGCAAATACCAATCATTGCATTACCGCCAGAACTTTCCGGCACAGTCACAAGTTCCATTTTACGATTAACGCGGACATTACTTTCGTTGTCCACAAGATCACTGACCATATACCACGAATACAACTCATGCTGATGGAACGGGTTCCGGTCACACCAAATATCACAAGGAATAATGTACGCATTCTCCAAATGTTCTTTTACAAGTTTGACGGAATGCAGATTATTCTTTGCCGCATAGTCAGCGTTTACAACCAAATACACACCATACTCATCCATCAAATACTCGTATTTTTCTTTCATGAAGCCTACGACTATGTAGATTTCTTTGATTCCCACTTCATGAAGCTGCTTGATGATACGCTCAATCAATGGCTCACCGTTAACCTCCAAAAGTCCCTTTGGCATTTCTGTGTTGATGGGAACCATACGCATACCAAACCCTGCAGCCAGGATCACAGCACGCTGCGGGGTTTTCTGCTTAAACTCAGTTATGGCTTTCACTGTGGGGCGAATCGAATCGTCCAAATAATCAGCTTTAATGAGTTCCTTGAGTGAGCGGTTTACCACTCCTAACGAGTGGCCTGACACTTCTGCCAAAATCCGCTGATTGATGAAAGGTTCTAGCAAAAGCGTGTTCAAAATATCACTTTCTTGTTTGTTCATGTACTTCCTTCCATTCGTTTTTGTGAACGTTCATTTAACAAAATACGGCTCTCTATAAAATATCTGCTAAGCGAGAGCCGCATTTTAGGTTACGCTTCTTTCTTATATACCTTATAGAAATGATGCCCAACTCTGTCTTTTTCCGGCGGAAGTTGCATATAATCCCCGTATTCGTGTCGGAGAATCTGATCATATTCCTTCGGTACTCTAAACTCATATTTATCAAATGGCATCATGATTGTTTCATCAAACCATTTTCTCGGAAAAATATCTTTTTCTCCCCAAGACAACCAAATAACACATCCGACATATTTGCTGCTGTCATACGCCTTAACTCTGGCTAGTTTTTCTAACTTGTCCTGAAAGCAATCTTTTCCTCGCAACTTTGCATAAAGATATACTGGCAATTTTGCAATTTTTCTAATTAGAGATGTTGTAGTTTCGATTGCAAAATGCTCACGAGTAGCCTGATAACAAAACGATGATAGCCTATCGCCTTTTGATCCGTACTTAACTGCTTCACCTTTAGTCTTACCAAGACCGTCATATGGATAAATATCAATAAAGACACCCATACCAAATGGCTTCTCGTTGGCCATTTCAATCACATAACGATCATCGCTAATTCGCGTAATCATATACGGGTACTCGGGACATTCTTCCCGATTAAAAACTTTCAAATTCGGATATTCGCAAATATGACTTTTCAAATAAATCAGTAATTTATCATAATCCGGTCGTGGCATCATAATGTCCACATCATCATCCCATGGGATGTAGCCATGATGGCGCACCGCTCCAATAAGTGTTCCATATATAAGTGCATATCGAAGATGCTGCTCTTCACATATCTCTGAAATCGTATGTAATATTTCAAGCGATATTGCCTGAGTTTCTTTTATAGTTAATTCACGCCTTTCCACATTGTACTCCTTTCCATTGTTTCCACAACTTTACTATAATTTTATAACACTCTATAAAAATAATCAGTCCTAAAACAGTTAACGTAAATGCAAAAATAAAGCTCATCCATCCCCCAATACCTGTATCTCCAAACAGATACAGCAGATGTATTTTTTCGACCACTCTAAAAATGACCATTTGGGCAAGATACATTTCCATTGAAATACTTGATAGAAATTTCATCAGTTTTGATGATAAGAATTTACTGTTTGATCCTATTGCATAAGAAAGCCACAAACACTAAAGCGTTAAGGTTCCAATATAGAAGATGCTTTTAGATTTGTATACAAATATACATCCTGATTTTGTACAATCATTTCATTACATAAGTCTGCAACCAACTTTTCTGCTCCCCCAACTGTAAAAGAGAAAAGAAGATACATTATTTTCAAACAAATTCACCCCTTTTCTAACATACCTTTCCATATCTGATATTACCTTTGCCGGATTTCCTCCAACTATAGAATTAACTGGAACATCTTTCGTAATAACACTTTCTACAGCTATAATCGCATTTGGATCAACTGTTACATTGCCAATATTTAACCTCTTAACAAGAAATCATAATACGTCCCTTTTTCTTCTAACAATTTGCTATTAAACTTATACGTCAATTTATGGAACGGTGTCTGCTCTTTTATCGCTTTCCAAGTATCTTCATCATATTTGTCAAAAAGTCTCAGTAGCAACATATGTGGAGCAGCATTATCTCTTGGAATAATCTTCTTCCAGTCCTCCTCATTTTGTCCTAGCGAAATCATAACAAAATCATGGAATAAGAAATAGTCAACCATTTCATTGTTTTTCTTCCAATACTCATAACACAGGTATCTCGCCATCATTAAGATTTTGTTATTTGTTTTTGCACTTATAAGCCAACTAGAAATAGGTTGAGCCTGACCATCTCTCCCGGGTTTTAATATTTGATATAGAAATAGGTCAGAGTTGAAGAAATAATCTGGTATGTTTTCTCTCTTACTGGTGCATAAAACAGTGGCATCAATCCACATCCCACCATATTTGATTAAAAGCTCTAGTCGAAGTAAATCTGTCATATGTGTATGTGTAATCTGCCCTGCTTTCCATTTTTGTAGTATGAACCTTGGGAATTCTACATAATCGCACATATTGTCACTGGTAATTAAAATGATTTCTCGATCTGTTAAATTCTGTTTTAAAGATTCGTAGCATCTTTTTACCAAAGCAGGTGCATTATCCAACCCCTGAAACCAGCACACCCATACTTTATCGGACACTTCATGTGGCTTATCATCTACATAGTTAGACTGAAATTCGTCAATGTTCTTTTTATGTTTCTTTTCAAGATTCTTTTTTATTTTATACTGCGCTGATAGTCTAAGAATTTCCAGTGCCTTCTTATCTTTTCCAAGTAGCATCAATTCTCCAGCTGCAGTAAAAAAGGCTCCACCATTCCAATATTGTTTAAGGAGATTCATACCTCCTTGTTCTTCAAATACCTCTTTTAATCCCATCGCTTAACTCCACTCAGCGATTTAAAAACACATCTTCATACTGCCCACAGATCTTATCCCACGTGTACTCTTCCGCCACACGCTTTTTTGCTCTCCGTCCAATCTCTGCAATTTCATCTACGCTCATCAAATCCGCCTTATCAATGAGTTTCGAAAGGCTTCCTGGCTTACGACTCCAATACAAAGCGCAATCCTCTGCCACTTCTTTATTGAACCCAACATCAACCAGTAAGTTCAAATCGGTACTTCCAAGGGCTTCAATCAGCGAAGGATTTGTTCCGCCAACCGTATGACCGTGGAAATACGCATAGGCATTCTCTCGAATCTTCTTCAATAGTTCCTGATTGTAAACAGTGCCAACAAACTTAATTCTCTTGTCGCTCTTGAAATGCAGCTTTTTCTCCAATTCATTCAGGAACTTATCATTCACATTGGTAATGATTGCAAAATCCTTTTTACTCTTACTTTTCATAAACTCCCGAATCATGACTTCAAAAGAGTTTTCCGGCACAAAACGACCGACAACAAGGTAGTAGTCCTTTTTTGTCAGTCCTTTTTCTTTATACCAGTTCATCAGCTTCTCATCGTCATCAGCTAATTTACTGAGGGTTAGATCTGCACCATACGCAATAAATGTGGTCTTCGGATTCCTGCCCTTGATGCCTTTTCCGTCATAGCACTCGTGGATATACTTCTCGATATTCACCGAATCGCAGATGGCAAGATCACAATATTTGACCATCATCTGCTCTGAAATCTTCCAATACTTACGAATCGGTGCGGACCATCGAGCCCTCATCCACTCGTGTCCATCCGGATTCAGGTATACCGTACCGCCCAGTTTATGAATTTCTTTGTAAAAATGTGCCGCAAAAGGTCCGATGCGACATGCCATTATGTAAACAATCGGGTGCGGAATATGGTTTTTCTTGATATGCTCGCAACAAGCCTTTAATGCAGCAACATCATAATAAATTGCCTGTGCAGAACCAATCTGAGGAACATCAATTTTGAAGCAGTGGGCATTGTGGAGTTCAAACTCGTGGTTATTGATTTTTGTCACACCCTCAAAATTGTTTTCATCCATGCAACCATCGCCATTAGCTTTACAGGCAACATGATATTTAATGTTTTCTTTATTCTGGTGATACTCTGTGAGCTTGTAGACAAAGGTCTCATAAC
>ERZ773131.29-NODE-29-length-129977-cov-9.569326_pt1 | contig 129977 bp, 109 predicted proteins | sample MGYA00511082_ERZ773131 | MGnify/ENA primary metagenome ERZ773131 (study PRJEB29015, sample SAMEA2737813) | human gut metagenome | biome: human gut; feature: human-associated habitat; material: faeces | place: China | collected 2012 ... | reverse complement strand
TTCATAATCAATCGATGTTTTTAAAAACATCTGGCTTGAATCACAAATGATTCATGTTGCATTGTTTAGTTTTCAAAGAACAACTTTTGTCTTTCGAAGCTTGCCTTCGTTTGAAACGCTTTGCTTCAAGCGACTCATTTATTGTACCGCATCTCTTTTAGACTGTCAAGAACTTTTTTATTTTTCTTTTTTGTCTGAAAGGCGGCCGTCCTGCATGACCTGTAAGTGTTTCCATTCAAGGAACGTTGTCTCACATCTCGTGCTGGCCGGTATCTCGCGGCGACTTGTATTATATTACAGGAGTTGCGCCTATTTGTCAACAGCTTTTCCGAAAAAAAATCACAAAAAATCCCGCACCACCATCGAGCCTCACGGCTCTATGGTGAATGCGGGATCCCGGCATCCATTTTACATGATTTGACATGTGGGTCCGACTGCAAATCCCCTACAAGACGGGTGCAAAGCTCACGTCGACGGACCTTCCGTGTAAGCCTCAGCGTCGATGACGACATCGTCATCAGCCTCGGAGATCTTGTAGTTGCCGCGCGGCGTGCCGCGACGCTCAAGGTCGCGCACAATGGCCGTGCCTGCGCCAGAGCTGAGCTCGGTCAGTGAAGCAGCACTCTGTGCACGAGCGCAGCCATACTGACCTCCAGATGGAACGAGCATCGCTATGGCGAGAAAAGCCGCGATGGACACTCCTGTCCGGACTATCATTCTGCCCATACTCTCACCTCATCCTTCTACTGCCGGTAAGAGTGATATGCTTTACCTGCAGAGCCAACCTTCCCCGAAAAATGAAAACAGGCTGCATGAATCCATACAGCCTGCCCGGGAATATCTAGTTCGGTCCTCGCAGGAATCAGCCTGGGTCAGTCACCAACAAGTTCCATGGCCCAATAGTAGTGACCATCATTGCCTCTCACACAAGATACACCCATCTTCGTGAAATGATGGTTGAGGAGATTTGCGCGATGCGTCGGGGAACCCATCCAAGCGCGAACGATCTTTTTAGCATCCACTACGCTGCTGATGGCAAGGTTTTCACCGAACCAGGAGCAGGATGCACCATTCAAAACTGATTTGACAGAGCTGCCGTCCGGGCGCTGATGCGCGAACAAGATGCCCGCTTCCTGCGCACGGGTTCCAGCCGCCTGTTCAAGATAAACAATCCCGCTTAACGGCTGGATGCCGGCTGCCGTACGTTCAAGATTGACTTCATACAAGACTTCATCCTGAAGGCTGGCCGCAAAAGCCGTGCTCGATGCAAAAACAATACATGCCATGACGAGTAAAGTCATGATCTGCCGCAAGGTTTTCATATTGGCCGCCTCTTTCGTTACGATATTTTGACTTGAGAGCACTTGGTCTCCAAACCACCTTGCGCTGCCTTTTCAGACTGTCGTCCATATCGCTTCGAAACTTAAGCAGATCTGTTACCGCTGTGGGCGCTGCGCGACCACAGGGCATGTTCACATCGATTCAGTTTTGTCAGGTTTATCCTTGCTCCTTATAGTTTACCACATATAATTGGAAGGGTCAATTAGGATTCAGGCCGTAAACAAAATTTTCCTTCCATTAAAGGCACCAAATAAAAGCGTCAAGACAGCATCTGTGCTCCGGCCGCTCAATATCCGATTCGGCCTTCATAATAGCAATTTTACTGCATAAAAAAGAGCAGGTTGCCAGGAAAATCCTGGCAGCCTGCCCATCACAGGATTGGCTGTTGACTCCGACGCATAAGCACGTCGTCTCCACACTCCGTGCGTCTCATCGAGCCTATCACTCGTTGAATGTCTCGGTCATGCGCGAGTCATCGCTCGCGGCCAACCCTGCGGGGAACCCATGATTTACGGATTGGCTTACGCCATGGTATCGAAGTGGACATAGACGCCATCGAGGTCTTCAAGCAGGATGCCCATCTCGCTGAAGCCAGCGTGGAGAGCCTCTGCCGAAAGCTCGACGTTGTTCTTGACATCGCCCATGCGCATGAGCGCAAGAGCACCATCGTCGACTGGCGTGATGTTGAAGGTCGAACCGTCATAGACCATGCGGAACATACCCGTGCCATCCGTCGTCGTCAGCGCCTTCGTGTACTCACGGTACTGCGTCTTCGGCTGATTCGGCTCCGGCAGGCGCTTGCCCGTCGGCTCAAGGCGAACTTTGTCCGGATCCGCTGCGACATCATACGTGCCGTAATGCGAGACCTGACCAGCCTCAACCTTGAAGAACGGAAGCTCAGCACTCGCCAAACCTGCGACGCGCTCGACGCCCGGTACGCCATGGTTGCCCATGTTGCTCGTCCAGGAGCCAGAACCATCGAGATTCGACGGATTATGCGGATCGATATCCGGCTTCGTCGGCACCGTCGGCGAGAGCGTGATCAGGCCGCCGTAGTTGTAACGGTAGTTGCCTGCCACATCGCCCGTGACGATTGGCGTGCCATTGATGTGCGCCACGACTCCATACTGGTTGCTGCCCAAATCGTTGCCCGGCGTGTAGTCCGCATCGACGTGCTCGCCATAGGCCAGCTGTGCATCGATGTCCGGATCCACCGTATAGGTGACATCTGTGAGCGTGTTGCCCGTACCGGAGACGAAGAACGTGATATCCTTCGGGTCGATCTTCACATCGGCCTCGCCACCCGTGATCGTGTAGTTCTTGAGGAACTCCGCGCCAGAGAGCGTCGTGCCGAAATGATACGTATTGACATCATTCGTCTTGGTGTTGCCATCAAGATAAGCTCCGCCATAGTTGCCATAGTCGTAAATGAACCCAGTCGGAAGATCGCCATTAACAAGGCCTTCGACCTCAGAGGTCGTCGTCTTGACCGTGCCATACTCCGTCTCGACGTCTTTCGTCTTGATCGTGAGCTCAGCCGGCGTGACGCTTGCCGTCTTCTCGAACGTCTTGCTCGTTGCGCCGTCTGCGAACTGGTAGTTGCCATTCATCGCTTCGCTGAGCTCGACCGTCGTATCGTAGATGTTCTTGCCGACATCCTGCGTGACCTTGCCTGCTCCCGCAGTCGCCAATGCACTGGAGTCCGTGATAGCCAGTTCATACGTGCCATCGCCATTGACACCCGTAAAGGTTGCCGTGCCGAATGCATCTTTCTGGCCATACTTCGTCGTGTAGAGTGGCGAGCCATCGAGGTTGACGACTTCCTGATCCGTAATCGTGTACGGCGTGATGTTAACGTAGTTCGTGCCTTTATCGATGACGTTGTAGTTCCGCAGGACGTCGCTATCACTGTTGAGCGTCGCCTTGTAGTCGTACTTGCCGACGTTGTTCGTCTTCGTCAAATCATCGCTGTAGGCCGTACCGTAGTTGCCATTGTCGATGACGATGTCGTTCGTATCGCCATTGACGAGCGTCGTGTAGGTCGTCATGTCGCCCGGATCTTTCTTGACCGTGCCATAGACCGTCTCGATGCCCTTGCGGCTGACCGTGAGGTCGGCCTTCTCGACCGTCGCGCTGTTGTCGAACGTGAAGGAGCTCGTGTCCTCAAGACCGTAGTTCTTCTTGTCCTGTTCGCTGAGGCCGTCGAGGGAAACGACCGTGTTATAGGCATTCTCGGCTGCATCCTTGGTGATGACGCCTTCCGTGTTGCCCGTCAGTGCGCTCGAACCCGTAATCGACAGGTCACGCGTACCGTCACCATTGACGCCCGTGAAGACTGCCTGGCCGAAATCTGCTTTCGAGCCGTAGACCGTCGTGTACGTTGCGTTCGTGATGAAGTCGTTGACGTTGTCTTCCGTGATGTTCAGCGGCGTGACCGTTGCCGTGCCATCGAGGTACGTGACTTTATAGTTCTTCAGACCGTTGACGCCTTCGCCCTTAAGAGCATAGTCGCCGACATCCTTTGTCCACTTGCCGTTCGTACCGTCAAGCGCTGCATCGTTCGTGTAGTTCATGCCACCGAGTGCCGCATCCAGAGTCGCCTCTGTATCGCCATTCGTGATGCCGGATGCATAGTTGTAACCATACTGCGATTCATCAAACTTCGTGCCATAGACCGTCGACGCATTGCCAATCTGAATTGTCAGTTCAGCTGGCGTGACGCTTGCCGTGTTCGCGAAGAGTTTCGTGTCGGAGCCATCCTCGAAACGGTAGTTTTTGTTCGTCAGGACCGACGTGATGTCATACGCCTTGTCGCCGACATCTTTCGTCTTAACCGGAGTGCCCTCCGTGCCGTACTCATAAGCAGAAGTCGTTGCCGTGTTGTCGACCGTGGCATCGCCGTTGACGCCCTTGATTGCGACTTCGACCGGAGTCGTCGTCGTACCATAGACCGTCGTGAATGCCGGTTTGCCATCGACGATGTCTTTGCTCGTGATCGTGTACGGCGTGACTTTCGCCTTACCGTCCACCACCTTCACGTCATAGTCGTTCAGGGCCTTGAAGGCAGCTTCTGTTGCATCCGTGAAGGCCAGCTTGTAGTTATCGCCTACGTCTGCCGTCCACTTGCCATCCGTGCCGTCCAGTGCAGCTTCATTGTCATAGCCGATCGTGCCGAGGTCCTTGAGCAGCGATTCTTTCGTATCGCCGTTGACCAGGTTCTTGCCCGTCTCGGTGCTGTATGCGTAGTCGTACTTCGACGTATCGAACGGCGTACCATAGACCGTCTCTGCATTGCCAACATTGACAAGCAGGCCTGCCTTCGTGACACTGGCCGTGTTGTCAAAGACCTTCGACGTCTTACCGCCTTCGAACTGGTAGTTGCTGTTCGTCAGCGTCGACTCGATATCATACGTATCACCGACATGCTCCGTCTTGATCGGATTGCCGTTTTCATCGTAGATATACGCCGTCGTCGTGGCCGTGTTGCTGATCTCTTCATCGCCGTTGACGCCCTTGATCTTGACTTCGACTGGAGTCGTCGTGTCACCATAGACCGTCGTGAAATGCGGGTTCGCGGCAATGATGTCATCTTCCGTGATCGTGTACGGCGTGACTTTCGCCTTGCCGTCTACAATCGTCACGTCATAGTTATGCAAGCCTTTAAATGCATTTTTCGTTTCTTGCGTGAAGCCCAGATTGTACTTGTCGCCTACTGGTGCTGTCCACTTGCCATCTGTGCCGTCAAGTGCAGCTTCATTGTCATAGCCAATCGTGCCGAGATCCTTGAGCAACGATTCTTTCGTATCGCCGTTGACCAGGCTCTCACCTTTATTGGTGCTGTACGCATAATCATACTGCGACTCATCGAACTTCGTGCCATAGACTGTCTCAGCATTGCCGACGTTAATGACCAATCTAGCCGGATCAACATAGATGTTGCCCCAATTTTTATTTTCATTCCGTACTCGTTGTATGTTGTAATTTTTAGAGTTAATATAAGAAGTCGTAATAGAGTACGCTCTAACATCATTCGTATAACGATGACCTTCATCATCCGTCGCAATGGTACCATCTGCATTTAACTTAAATGCAGACACATTACCTTCTACAGTAGTTTCTGCTTTAATCTGTTTCAGAATGTCACTCTCAGTATCCCAAGATGCCAGATTAGTCAGATGAAGCAGATTGTTCTCTGCAAGCCTGTTATAAATGGTGTCGCCATCACCGTATACGGTGTGAATATCATCTGCACTGAGATATGCTGTTCTCTTTTGCAGAACAACCTTTCCAAGATTATTCGTGATTTCATAATTCTTGTTGATGGTATTTGTCAGGGTATCAGGAATAGATGCGTTAATATCATATCCATCATTACCATTTTTCTTAACGTCGTTTGTACGCGTTTTACCATTTTCATCAGTAATCAACGCGTCCGACGTACCATCAACAATCATCGTAGCGGCACCGTCGCCATTAGTCAATCCAGTAATCGTCGCGGCATTCTTGAGCCCCTGCTGAACGGTCTCCACGTCACCATAGGTTGCATTAAAACCTTTACTTTCAATCGTGAGTTTTGCCTTCGTGACGCTTGCCGTTTTTTCGAAGTCTTTGGATGTCTCGCCGTTATCGAACTTGTAGTTCTTGGACAGAGCGCTGAGCGCTACCGTCGTATAGTAGTCACTTCCGACATCATTGGTGACTCTCCCAGTATCATTGCCAGTCAGAGCGTTGGTGCCGGTGATTGCGAGCTCATAGCTGCCGTCGCCGTTGACGTCATGGAACGTTGCCGTACCAAGATTATCCGGCTTCGTGCCGTAGACCGTCTCGAAGAGCGGGCTGCCTTCGAGGCCGAGTTCATCACGCGTAATCGTGTGCTTGTCGACAGTGATGTCACCATTACCAGTGACGGCGTAGTTCGCATCGGCGTTATTGGCGTTATTGGTAAAGTGAACGTTGCTGAACAGGAGCTCATCGTTGTAGGTACCGGCATCAGCGGTAACACCATTCACATGAGCATTCTTGCTGGCAGCATATTTACCACTGGGGCTGATGGTATACTCGACACCAGACGTATCAAGCTTATCTTCGAATACGAGGCCCTGACCTTTTGTACCCGTTTCAGCATAGACGTTCTCATTCTTGAGCGTAGCATCGCCATAGGTCTGAGATGCACTGCCGTTCAGGACAACGGTACGACGCGTGATTTCCAGTTTGCCTTTATTCGTAAGATCTGCAATGCCGTAGCCTTCTAAGCCCCGAAGCGGATTCTTTGCATCATTCTTGGCTTCGATGTCATAAACAGCAAGCTCTTTATCAGAATCTGCCTGATAGTTACCTTTCGTACGAGTAGCAGATGCAGCCTGGCCAGCACTGGTTAATGTGTAGTTGCCAGTATAGCGATCCATGATGCTGCCGCCCTCGGAGACTTCCTGGAAAGCATTCGCAAAGCCAGTGACATCCTGCCTATCGCCATTCTTGTCGACAAATTCAGCTTTCGCCTGAGCCGTCAATTCAACGGTATCACCATAAGTCTTGGTCTTATCGTCAGGCGTAATGGTCAAGGTCGGCTGTACCTGGAAGATGTACTTGTTCGTATCTTCTGTCTCAGCAGCATACGCATCAAGGCCGTTGCCGCCCTGCGAGCTGGCGTGCCAGCGGGCTGTCGTCTCGCTGTTGAGGTTCGTGCCGAACTCGTCGCGGTCTGGCGATGCAGAGTAGACTTTCCAGTTGCCGTCCGTATCGATGGCTTTCTCTGCCTTCGTCGCATCCGTTGCATTATGGAAGGAACCATCTGCACCGCGTGCATCGATAATGACGGCATCGTTTGCATCCGACGTGGTAATCAATGCGCCACCGCCCTCGGCATTATTTGCCAGAGTAATCGCGCCGTTGCCACTCGGATTGGTCGAGATCAGGCGAATCTTATCGCCATTCTCGATGCCATGGACCGTGATATCATCCGTCGCTTCGATGGAAACAAGGCCATCCGTTGCAATCTTGCCATTGACAGTAACATCTTTATCTGCTCCCGTCGTGGCAATCTCAACCTTTTTATCTGCGGTAATCTGACCAACATCCACATTGCCCTGCGTGGCAATCTTGACGTTGCCATTTGCAAGGTCTGCAGCGGCATTCGCATGATTGTCATGGACATAAATGGACCCTAGGACTTCGACATCGCCTGTCGTCGACTCGATGGACAGATTGCGCAGGCCCGTGCCTTCGCCACTGCCCAGGCGTCCTGTATCCGCCACACCTTCCGTGCCTACGGTTACCTTGCCTGCACCGCTATTGATGGAAAGTGCAGAGTTCGGCAGTTCTGTTTCACGAATAAAGCCATGGACTGTGCCTGCTCCATTCCCTACATCATCCCAGCCATTCTGGTCTGTCCAACCAATGGCAACATACGGCTGATGTTCGCTGCCTCTATTATTATTTGGCTCATTATAAGAACCATTCCAAGGCCGACGAGGATCGATAGGCTCATTACGCACCCAATTCGTATAGTTGCCGTTGAGCTCGTATCCACGACCTTCCCCTGTCGTCTCATAGAATGCAGTGCCTGCCTCGGGTCCAGTGACCCAAGCAAACGTACGTCCATCTGTCCTGTTCGCATCTTCTCCTGTACGTCCGGTTACATCTTTGCCGCCGGTAAAATACTCCACAACATTGCCTGTCTTCTTGACAGCATTGGCCATGGCAGCTGAATTCTCATACTTGTCTGTAATGGTTACGAGATGCTGGCCATTGAGTTTTTTGCCATCAGGATCTTCAATATTATTCAGCTTAGCAGCAATATCAGCAAATTCCCACGTCTGAGCAAGCATGTTACTGGCCTTATTTTTTTGGTCAGGGGTCAAGCTCTCATAGTCGCTCTGCCCATCAACAATAAATTGAACGCTCTGACCTCTGTCATTGGTATAAGACTTACCATACACCAATTTGAGCATATGTTCCCAAGCCGTCGCCTGATCCGTTCTCAATCCTGCTACAAAATCATGATCCATGAATGCTTCATACTTATTCATGGATGCGACATTGCGTGCAAATGTCACGTCGCCGCCAGCACTATTGATGGAAAGCGTTCCGCCATTGAGCTGGAGGCGTGCTTCGTTCTGGATATTGACATTGCCACCAGACGTTTCGATAACACGATTGTTCTCACCGGAGTTCGTGCCGCCAAAGAACGTTGCGCCATTTGCGCCCGTCGTCAGCGAACCGCCACCCGTGCGGATATCGGCATTGATGTTGACGCCGCCCTTATCATCACGATTTGTATCAGCGTTGAGGACAACATTCAATGGTGCCGTTGCACGGATATCCGCATTGATGTTGATGTTTTCCTCTGCTTCCAGTGTCAGCGTATTCTTGCCTGCTGTCGTCTCATCAACATTCAGAGCCGACGCCAACGTGATATCTGCATTGTGATAGGTACGATCCATCGCTTGGATCTTGACATTATTCTTCTTCAGGACATTGGCAATAGACGAGGTCTTCAAGTAAGTCGTACCGCTCGTATATGCATTACTGCCGCCATGAACCGTTCCCGCTTCGCTATCATTAATAATGATTACCTTAGTCGGGTCGAGCAGCCACTCGCCTGCTTTGCCGGTCTTGCCTGCTGCGTCGATGTCGACGTTATCGCCAATCTCGAGATAGTCGCCGGAGGTCTCGATGAGGCCGCCGTCTACTGCGCCGATTGCATGGAGCGTCGCTCCGTCCTCGACGTGGGTCTCTGCGCCGATAGCCTTGATCGAGCCTGCACTCTGCCCGGCCTCCATGCCGGATGCATCAAGCGTGCCGTTCAGCTCGACAATGCCGTTATCGCCGCCGTCCAGAAGGATCTCACCCTTCTCGTTCTGACGCAGGGTCTTTGCTTCCATCGTGCCCGTGTTGTTGACGACCGTGCTCATGACATCGCCGGCACTCCTTGCCGTCATGACGAGATAGCCGCCATCTGCCTTGAGCACACCGCTGTTGAGCGCCTTTGCCTTGGCAAGTGCACCGTCAACGGTGAAGTTGATCTTGCCTGCCGTATCGGCGGACAGGCTGAGGTTACGCGCTGCTGCAAGAGCCGTCGTACCCTCGGGGTTCGTGATCGTGCCGCTGTTCTCGACTTCTGCCGCATGCAGCACAACGAGGCCACCCTCTGCGCGGATCGTACCGGCGTTGATGACCTTAGCCGAAGAATCCTCGGGAATCGCCATCGTGATGCCGTCTGCATTCGCAAAGTTCGTCATGTCGCTGTCGCTGATCCTCGCCGTCGAAGCGACGAGCGAACCAACGTCAACACTGGCGTTCTTGCCGAACAGCACGCCGTTGGGGTTGATGACATAGACATGTCCGTTGCCCGAAAGCGTACCATCGATGACGGATGCAGCATCGCCGACCACGCGATTCAATGCTACCGAGTCTTTGTCCGGCTGACGGAAGGTCACGCGCTCATCGTTCGCAATGTCAAAGCCAGACCAGTCGATTGCCAGGCGTTTGGAATCCTGGTTGACCGTCATGTCCTTGTCCTGTCGCGTGATCTCGCCCTTACCGGAACGGATGACTTCACCCTGCGGCATCGCATACGCAATACCGCCGACCGACATCGCCATCATCGCAGCGGTAATCGCCGCGGCCTGGCGCTGCCAAGTCTTTCTTCTTCGCATCGCTCGTTTCATTTTGGTTCCCCTCTTTTCGTTTTCAATGCGTAAATATCTTCTTCTTCCTATCTTACAAAACCAGAAAAACAGATCGATATAGGCAAACCCATCTGCTCCTCTTCTAGTTTACACTCCTGATAGTGCGTTCTGTTATAGCAGTATCGTGCAGATAGACAACTATATTATTCGCACTATTCTATTTATATTATACTAAAATTTTGAACCAGACACAATGCGAGAAATAAATTTTAATTATACGATATTTCAATACTATACACGTCATTCATTAATGCGGATAATGTAAGGTTTTCCCTTCTAACAGCAAAGAGCAGGGCCGACAAGGGTCCTGCTCTTCTGCAGTGAAGGCAATCAAAGCGATTGCATCATATGGGATTGTGGATTTATAGATCGTCGGTTATCAGAAGTAGACACCGCCGCGGATCCAGAAGCGGCCGCCCGTGTGGCTCGTGTCGCTCGTCGGTTCTTCGGAGCCGAGCTTCCAAGCGTAGTCGGCACGCAGGAACCAGTCCTCATAGCGCGACCAGATCAGGCCGACGCCGATGCCCTGGAGGTTGCGGTGGTTCTTCGCACCCGGATTGATGCTGCTGTCCTTGTTGATCCAGACGCCGCCATGCTCGAGGTACGAGGCGAGGTGCAGCTGCTGGTCTTTGGCACCGAGCGGCAGGAGCCAGCGAAGCTCTGCGCGCGTCAGATAGCCCGTATCGCCCGAAGCTTCGCTCGTCGGGTAGGCGCGCACGCCGTATGGTCCACCGAGGGAGAAGTGCTCCGAAGAGTCGAGGTTGTTGAATGCATACTGGCCGCGGGCCGAGAGTAAGAGGTAGGTGCGGTCGTTGAGGTCCTGGCGACGCAGGATGTTGGCACGGATCTTGTTGTAGGTGCCGAGCGTTTGAGGCGGCGTGAAGGCATCGCTCCACGCGCTCGAAGAATCATTGCCGATGTGGCCGATCTTGTACTCGAAGCGCCAATCCGTCGCGCCCTTGCTGTCCTGCTCGTCGCCGTAAAGCGAGAGAACGCCTGCATGGCCCGTCTTGTCGGCGTACTTGCCGATTTCAGGGATGTCGCGGTACTCATCCTGGATGTCGCTGTACTCATAGCGGATGCCCGTGTAGAGGTTGTGGCGCTGGCTGCGCTGGATGGCGTAGTCGAGGCCGAGCGAAGCGACGCGCGAATGGCCGAGTGCGTCAAGGCCCTGATAGTCATCACCGAGCTGGTACGTCAGGACATTGTAGCCCGCCGTGAGCTTCATGCCGTCACGGATAACCGGAATCGTGTAGTTGGCGCCCCAGTTGAAGAGCTCGTTGCCCGTCGTCGTAATGCCGGCAGCCAGATGATCGCCCTCGCGCGCGAGGTTCAGGAAGTCGTAGTCAAGGCCGTACTCGTTGTAGCCCGTCGAGCGGTTGCCGTAATTGTCGATAGAGAATAGGCCCTGTTTGCCGTTGTGCGGATTGAGGTCGAGCGTCACATGGACCGTGCCCGGGGCCTCGCCCGTCGTCAGGACAGCCTTGGCATCGGCACCAGCGAGGTCGGAGAGCAACCAGACGGCGCGCTCGAGGTTGGCGCGCGTCAGGTAGTCGCCCTTCTTGAGGAAGGCCGTCTCGCGCTTGATGACGCTTTCATGGATCTTCGTGTTGTTCTGGATCGTGATGCCGTCAAAGCGGCCGACCGTCACGGCGTATTCGACGACACCGTTCTCAATCTTCTGCACTGGCAGATAGGCATGTGCGGCAATGTAGCCCCTGTCGCGGAAGTAGCGCGAGAGTGTATCGGCGCCGTCCTGCAGGTCCTTGAAGGTCACGAGCTTGCCCTTCTTGTCGGCGAGCAGGCTCTTGAGGGATTCCTCGCTGTAGATATCCTGGCCCGTAATCTTGAAGTCATTAACCTGAACCTTCAGGGTGTCTGGCAAGTCGAGGCTTGGGCGCTGCTCCTGCTCAACCTGAATGTCAGCATTGCCAAGCGAAACATCCTGTTTATCGAATTCCTTTTTTGTCTGCAAGTCCTGTTGCAATGTACCAGCATCCGGCGTCGGCGCTGCCGATGCCGTCCCCATATTCAGTAAGCCAAAGGCCACAGCCGCAGCCAGCATGCCCATGCAACCGCCCGTGCTCTTGACAGCATGTCTGCCATGTCTCCTATGTTTCATTGAAAACCACTCCTCTTTTCTTCATGAGTTCTTCTTTCAGATTCCATTAGCGTGTTTGTTTGGTGTTTATTTTGCTCCCAGAAGTGCTCAGAAGCAGAGTTTGCCTATATTCAAATGAATATTTCGCTCTCTTGAACGCCAATTCCTGCTCACTAAGAAAAATTAGTTCTAAATACCATCAAGAATACGTAAATAGACAAACGCCCTCATTTTGTCCAACAATAAAGAACAGGCAGTCTCCTGATGGAGACTGCCTGCTGAAGAGACGCGTCAGTCTTTGATATTCGTGATGATGCGGCCGAGACGCGTGCCGGAGAAGAGGTTCCAGGTCCACTTGATGGCAACCGTGAAGTTGGCATGGGCACCGGCGAGGCGCAGGAGATGGACGAACATCCACGCGCACCATGCGATGAAGCCCGTCATCTGCGGATTGATCTTCGTCTTGTCGACGACGGCCTCACCGCGGCCAATCGTGGCCATGGCGCCGAGGTCCTTGTAGTGGAACGTCGCGAGGTCCTGCTGGCCATGGATGAGCTTCATGATGTTGTCGTGCGCCGTCTGAGCCTGCTGCATGGCAACCGGTGCGACGGTCGGCAGCGGGCGCTCCGTGCCGTGCTGGTAGTGCGCGCAGTCACCGATGGCGAAGACGCAGTCGCTGCCCTCGACCTGCAGTTTTTCGTTAACGATGATGCGGCCGCCACGGTCGACTTCGCCGCCGCAGTCCTTGATGAATGGCACAGCCTTAACGCCAGCTGCCCAGATGACCGTCTGCGTCGGGATCGTCGTGCCGTCCTTGAGCTTGAGGTCATTGCCGTCATAGCCGACGACCTGCGTATTGAGCATGACATCGACGCCTTTCTTGCGCAGTACCTTAACGGCGTGCTCGCGCAAATTCGGTGCGACCATCGGCAGGACGTTGGCCGTGGCCTCGATGAGCTTGACGCTGACTTCGCTGAAATCGAGGTTGTGGAACTCTTTCTGCTGGATGCCAAAGAGCTCCGTCAAGGCGCCGGACTCCTCGATGCCCGTCGGGCCGCCACCGACGACGACGAATGTCAGCATGCGGCGGCGCACCTCTGGGTCGGTCTCCTTGTTGGCGCGCTCGAACATGTGCAGCACGTGGTTACGGATGTGCAGAGCTTCCTGCAGCGTCTTCATGCCGTAGGAATGTTCCTCGACTTCCTGCATGCCGAAGTAGTTCGTCGTCGCGCCGGCAGCGAGGATCAGGTAATCATAGGCAATCTCGCCATGGTTCGTCAGCAGGACCTTGCGAGCCTGATCGACGCCCTCAGCCTTGGCCATGAAGAATTCCACGTTCCTGCTCTTGCGGAAGAACGCACGGACTGGATATGCGATTTCGTCCGTCGAGAGGACTGCCGTCGATACCTGGTACAGGAGCGGCTGGAAGAGCTGGAAGTTGTGACGGTCGACGAGCAGGACGTCGACATCTTCCTTCGCAAAGAGCTTGGCAAGCTTGACGCCGCCGAAGCCTGCACCGACAATGACAATACGTGGTTTCTTCTGATTCTGCTGCATGATAAGTCCTCCCCTAAGACACCCACAAACGAATGGCGAATGGCAAAAATAATTGCATAATTGTAGTGAAAGTGAAAAAATTAACTTTATCGAGTAAAAAAATACAAGAACGTAACTTTTTTCACATATGTGAGGGCAACTGTCCCTCGATTCCGCAGAGAACGTGTCTTTTGTAACTTTCACGTCTGCACTGTCGAGAGCGCCGTTTTTCTTTCGACTACTATCATAGCACGTTTCACGCACATTGCAAGCAGTTTTGCGCTTTTTTTCACAAGCTTATCGTTTCATTCTACTTTTCTGTCAATTTTGAATCTGTTTCGTCGGTATGCATCGTGGCTATGTCGTTCCATGCATAGCAGTAATGCTGAAAAAGACTACCTCTGGCATATCCCAATGCCAGAGGTAGTCTCCATAATCTCTTGGCAGATATCCAATCGATCAGTAGCGCTTGCGCTTGACGGACGAGTCGTAGCCGAGCTGCTCGCGGTACTTCATGACGGTACGGCGCGAGAGCGCAATGCCCTGCGCCTTCAGCAGCGTGCAGAGCTTCTGGTCAGATAGCGGCTTATGCGGGTCCTCGCCCTTGATGAGGCTCGCGATGGCTGACTTGGCCTGCGCCGCGGCAACGTCCTCCCCCGTCTCGCTTCGCGTGCTGCGCAGCGTGAAGAAGCTGCGCAGCGCAACGATGCCTGTCGGCAGCTCGGCGTACTTATTGGCGACGGCGCGGCTCACGGTCGACTCGTGCACGCCGATGGTGTCGGCCACGTCTTTCATCGTCATCGGCTGCAGGAAGGCAGGCCCCTTCTCGAAGTAGGCCGGCTGGCGACGCACGATCTCCTCGACGACGCGGCGGATTGTCGCGCGCCGCTGCTCGATGCTATTGATGAGCCATGAGGCCGCATGCAGGCGGCTCGCTATGTACTTCTGAGTCGCCTTGTCGAAGGTATCGGACTGCCGATAGAGCGCAGAGATGTGCAGCTGCGGCACGTCACTTTCCTCGACCTCGACTTCGTAGCCCTGCTCGCCCCTCCGGATGATGACGTCCGGCGTGATGTAGGCAGGGGCACCCGTGCCGTAGGCCGCGCCCGGTTTCGGATTGAGTTGGCGCACGATGTCGACGGCCATCTGCACGGCGGCGGGCTCGACGTGCTCAGCTGCCGCAATCTCCTTGATGCGGTGTGCGGCGACTTCGTCGAGATGACGGTCGATGACAGCGGCGATGAGACCTTCGTAAATGCCCTGGCGCTCGGCCTGCAGGCGCAGGCATTCGGCGAGGTCGCGCGCGCCGACGCCAGCGGGCTCAAAGCTCTGGATGACGGCGAGGATGCGCAGGATCTCTGCCTCGCTGCAGCCCATCGCGCGGGCTGCCTCCGCCGTCGGCAGTGTCAGGTAGCCGCGGCTGTCGAGCGAGCCGACGAGGAAGATCGCCACGGCGCGCTCGTCCTCGTTCTCCTTGAAGGTGATGTTGACCTGCTCGAGCAGTTCTTCCTCTAGCGTCATGTGGAGCGGCGCGGCCGCATCGAACTGACGGTCGTCCTCATCGGTGAAGTAGGCGGGCTGCTTGCTGCCGCCGTCGAGGTAGTCGGCGAGCGCCCGGACGTTCATGCTGCCGTCCTGCTCGTAGAGCTCCCGCCGCCCGGTTGGATACTCCATCTCGAGCACGGGATTCTCGAGGTATTCTTTTTCGATGACCGCGCAGAGGTCCTGCGAGGAGAGCTGCAGGATCTGGATGGCCTGCTGCAACTGCATCGTCATCGCCAGATGCTGCGAGAGATTCATGCCAAGTGACTGCTCGATGGCGCTCACCCCCCTTCTTCAATCTTCGCGCCCTGTGGTTTTCAAATATCTCAATCAATTATAGCATAAAAAATCCACTGCACCAATATTGACTGATGCAGTGGATTGTGTGATAAGCAGATGGAAGAGCGGCCTTATGCCTGCTTCTGCGACATGGCAGCGGCGATGGCAGCGCCAAGGCCCGAACCGCCGTTCTCGAGGACGGTGTCGACGAGCGATGCCGACTCGCCGAGCAGCTCGGAGAGGGCGCGCATGATGTTCTCTTTCGCCAGCGGCATCTTCTCGTAGACGGAGCCGTCGATGGCGATATGCTGCTTCTTGATGGCGTCATCGCCGGCCAGCTGCCAGATGATGCCGACATACGTAGCCGTGACGAGGCGTGCCGAGCGGACGACGAGAGCCGAAGCGAGCTCCTGCAGGCGCTGGCGGTCGACCTCTTCGAGGTCATGGCCCGTCTTGGCGCTGACGATGCGGCCGACTTCCGTGAGGCCAGCCGTCTCATCGAGGATGATGTTGCTCATGTCGATGCTCGTGAAGCCGTACTTCTTGCCCTTCTCGCCGAGCAATTCTGCGATGGCCATGCCGAAGAGCTCGCCCATGTAACGGCCGGAGACCATCTTCTCGAGGCGCTGCTCGCCCGGCTTCTCCGACTGTGCGTCGAACTCTGCGTCAAAGCGGTTCGGCGCGAGCTTCATGAAGCCGCCGGACTCGAGGTTGAGAATCATCGGGCGCTCGGCCTTACCCTTGAACGGCTCGAAGTAGCAGGTGTTGTGGCCCGTCGCATAGATGGAGCCGATGTAGGTGTCGGCCTGCTTGTAGGCAGCGGCGAGCAGGACGGCAACCGTGTCATTGATGACGGCCGTCGGCTCAACATTGTCGATGCCCTGGCGGTGCAGCGCTTCCTTGAGCAGGTCGTTGACGACCTTGCCCTCGACGCCTGCCGTGGCGAATTCCTTCGTCCAGATGATGAGCTTCGCGTTGTAGAGGTCCGTCTGCTCCGAAGGGAAGGAGAACGTGTGGCCGAGCAGGTACTTCGTCGTGTGGTCGCCCTCGATGGCCTCATCGACGAGCTCTGCGATGAAGTCGAACTGCTGCTCTGCCGTCGAGCCCTCGCCGACGAAGTCGTAGACGCCTTCGACGCGCAGCGGCTTCGCGACTTTCTTGAGGACCTCGAATTTGCCGTGACCGTCGAGGCGGATGCGCAGGACGCGGACGTTCGTGCCGCCGAAGTCGAGCGCGAGGTACTCGCCCGTCTCCTCGCCCGTCGGCAGGCCGACGTACGACTTGAGCATGCGCAGCGACGACTCGTCCGGATTCTCGAGGCCCTTGCGCAGGTCATAGCGGAAGTCAGCCGCGACTTCGTGAAGGCGCGTTCCGTCAACCTTGAATTCCTCGATGATCTCAGCAAACTGGTTCTTGTCAAATGCCATGATTACCTTCCCCTTTATATCTTGAAATAGAGATAAATGATTAGCATGTGTTTCAGGAGTCCTGCTGCTCGGCGATCTCCTCGAGGTACGCCCAGCGCTCCATGAGGTGGTCGAGCTCCGCAGCAAGGCGCGTCTCCTCGCGGCCGAGCTCTGCGAGCCGCGTGTAGTCAGACGCATTCTGCTGCATCTCGAGCCGGACGACTTTGAGCTCGCCCTCCTTGCTCGCGATGACGCCCTCGATCTCCGCGTACTCCTTCTGCTCGCCGAAACTCAGGCGGCGCTTGGCTTCGCGTGCGGGGCGCTCCTGCACCTTCTTTGTCTCACGCTTCTCGCTGGCAGCAGATGGTGCACTCTGTGCCTTCTCTGCCTTTTCTTCCTCTTCCTCGCGCTCCTTCTCCTTGTAGTAGGAGTAGCCGCCCGCGTAGAGGCGCAAGCTGCCGTCGGGCTGATAGACGAAGACCTTGTCGGCCAGCCGGTCGACGAAGAAGCGGTCGTGCGAAACGAAGAGAATGGCGCCGCGGAAGTCGTCGATGAACGACTCGAGCACCGACATCGTCTCGAGGTCGAGGTCGTTCGTCGGCTCGTCTAAGAGCAGGACGTTCGGCTCCTCCATGAGGATGCGCAGCAGGAAGAGCCGGCGTTTCTCACCGCCCGACAGCCGCGCGATTGGCGTCCACTGGAGCTCGCCCGGGAACAGGAAGCGTTCCATGAGCTCCTTGGCCGAGATGCGCGAGCCGTCCGCGAGTGTGATGGCGCGCGCGGCCTCCTGGATGTACTCGATGGCGCGCAGGCGCTCGTCCATGCTGACAGCGCGCTGCGTGAAGTAGCCGATCTTGACGGTCTGACCGATCGTCACCGTGCCGCTCGTCGGCTTGAGTCGGCCCGCGAAGATGTTGAGCAGCGTCGACTTGCCCGTGCCGTTGCGGCCGAGGATGGCCACGCGGTCGTTGCGCAGGACGGTGTAGGAAAAGTCGCGGATGATGGTCCGGCCGCCGACCTCGTAATTCACGTGGTCGAGCTCGATGACCGTCCGGCCGAGACGACTGCCCGCGAGACCAATCTCGACCGTGCTGCGGTCGAGGTCGACCTTCTTGTTCTTGACCTCTTCATAGCGCTCGATGCGGGCCCGCTGCTTCGTCGAGCGGGCCTGTGCGCCGCGGCGCAGCCACTTGAGCTCGTTGCGCAGGAAGTTCTGGCGCTTCTGCTCGCTGGCCTCCTCGCGCTCGATGCGCGCTTCCTTCTGCTCGAGGAACGAAGAGTAGTTGCCCGTGTAGGTGTAGGCACTGCCCTTGTCGAGCTCGAGGATCTTCGTCGCCGTGTTGTCGAGGAAGTAGCGGTCGTGCGTGACCATCAGCAGGGCGCCCTTCTGGCCTCGGAGATACTCCTCGAGCCAGGCGATCGTCTCGCTGTCGAGATGGTTCGTCGGCTCATCGAGGAGCAAGAGGTCGCACGGCTGTATCAGGGCCGTCGCGAGGGCCAGGCGCTTCTGCTGGCCGCCCGAGAGCGTGCCGGCCTTGGCCGTGTAGTCCGCAATGCCGAGCTTCTGCAGCACGGTCTTGGCCGTGCTCTCGACCTGCCAGCCGTCGAGCTCGTCAATCTTCTCGGCGTACTGCATGATGCGCTTCTGGATGGCGGGGCTCTCCGGGTCCTTGGCCGCATCGGCCAGCGCGAGCTCGTAGCCGCGCAGGGCGTCCATCAAGGGCGTCATGCCGCGGAAGACCTCCATGAGCACCGTGTGCTCCGGGTCGAAGACCTTGTCCTGCGCGAGGTACTCGATGCGCAGGCCGCGCATCGTGACCATCGTGCCGTCATCGACGGGCACGAGCCCCGCGATGGCCTTGAGGAACGTCGACTTGCCCGTGCCATTGACACCGACGATGCCGACCTTGTCCCCCGCGTCCATGCTGAGGTTGACCCCGGCGAACAACTGCTTCTCGCCGTAGCTCTTCGTGAAATTTTCGAGTGTAATGATCATCTATTATCTTCCTGTTTCCATCCGAATACGTCTTTATTATACTGTTTTTCTCCTGAAAATCCTAGTACAGGAAATGAAACGAGATTCTTACGGCATGTCGACGATCTCATCGTGCTCCTTCTCGAGGTCTTCGGCGCAGTGGATCAGCACGCGCGTGATGCGCACGCCGTCGACTTCCTCGACGTAGAACAGATTGCCGCCCGAGGCCGCCATCTGACCGACGCGCGGCGTCTGGCCGATCTGGTCGTAGAGCCAGCCGCCGATGGTGTCGACGTCCTCATCCTCGATGTCGATCTCGAGGATGTCCTCCAATTCTTCGAGCAGCATCTTGGCATCGACCGAGAAGATGCGCTTGCCGCGGCGCTCGGCCGTCGGGCGCTCCTCATCGAACTCGTCCTGGATGTCGCCGACAATCTCCTCGACGATGTCCTCGATCGTCACCATGCCGGCCGTGCCGCCGTACTCATCGACGACGATGGCCATCTGAGAGCGCTGCTTCTGCATCGTCTTGAGCAGCACGCTGACGTCCATGCTCTCCGGCACGATCAGGGCCTTGCGCGCAAGGCGGCGCAAATTGGGCTTGCGCCCCTCCGCCATGACGCGCATGAGGTCCTTGACGTGCAGGAAGCCGACGATGTGGTCCTTGTCCTCGTGGCAGATTGGGTAGCGCGTGAGCTGCTCCTCGAGGATCGTGTGGAGGTTCTCCTCCATCGTGTCCTCGAGGTAGAGGCAGACCATGTCCGTGCGCGGCGTCATGATCTCGCGGACGTTGAGGTCCGTGAAGTCGAAGACGTTGTCGACGAAGTCGACCTCCGTGTCGTCGATGAGGCCCTGGCGGTGGCTCTCCTCCATGAGAAGGCGGATTTCCTCCTCGGTGTGGGCGTCATCACCCTCTGAGGCCGTGTGGAAGCCCATGCGGTGCGCCACCCAGTTGGCCACATGGTTGAGCAGCCAGACGAACGGGTACATGACGCGGTGGAAGATCAGCATGGGCAGCGCGACATTCAGCATGATCTTCTCGACGTTCTGGATGGCCATCGTCTTCGGCGTCAGCTCGCCGAGCACGATGTGCATCCCTGTGATGATGGAGAACGCGAGCGCCAGCGAGATTGTGTGGCCGACGACGTCGTCGAGGCCGACGGCATGCGTGATCGGCAGGATCAGCGTCGCGACGGCCGGCTCACCGACCCAGCCGAGGCCGAGTGAGGCCAGCGTGATGCCGAGCTGCGTCACCGAGAGCGACGCGTCGAGATGATCCGTCAGCTGCTTGGCGTACTTGGCCTGGCGGCTGCCCTCCTGAATCAATGTCTCAAGGCGCGAGGGCCTTATCTTGACGCAGGCGAACTCCGCCGCGACAAAGAAGCCGTTCATCGCGATGAGGAAGAAAACGAGCAATAACTGGAATAGTATGGGCACAATGTCCAACTCTGAGGAACCTCCTAAATCCTAAAATACAATACGGATGTGTTTTCTTTACTGTTTCTTGTGCGGTCTCTTAGCGGACTTGTCCGCCTTGATCTCGCGGATTGGCTTGACGGCCTTAGCTGCTTTAACTGCCTTGGCTGGTCTTGCTGAGCGCGGTCCGCGCTGCCTTGCTGGCCGGTGCGCAGACGGCGCTGCGGCGCGCGGCAGGCGCTCGAACTCGATGCCGAGCTTCTTGCCGAGCTGCTCGAGCTTGACGGCCTCCTTGAAGTCGATCAGCGTGATGACCGCACCCTGATGGCCGGCGCGCGCCGTGCGGCCGGCGCGGTGCTGGTAGACCTGCGCGCTCTCCGGGAAGTCGAGGTTGATGACGTAGTCAACGGCAGGGATGTCGAGCCCGCGCGCTGCGAGGTCCGTCGACAGCAGCAGCTGCGCGCGGCCGCCCTTGATGGCGGCGATGGCTGACTGGCGCGACTGCTTGGCGTCCTTGCCGAGCAGCGACTCCGCGCGGATGCCCTCGTAGCGGAGCTTCGCGAGCGTCTGCTCCGCCGCGAACGTCCTGTTGATGAAGACGAGGCCGCGCTCGATTGGCAGTGAGCGCGTGAGCTTGCGCACGCGCTCAATCTTCTCGCGGAACGGCACGGTGACGAAGTAATGATGGCAGGCGGCCATCTCTTCAGCCGACTGCTCGATCTCGATGCGCTCAGGATGGCCGAGAAACGAAGCGCGCTCACGCGCCTTCTTCGGGTCCGTCGCCGAGAACATCAGCGCCTGGCGGTCCTGCGGCAGGCGTTTGACGACATCAGCCGTCATCATGTCGTTCTGGTCATCGAGCAGGCGGTCGAACTCGTCGAGCACGAGGAAGCGGACGCCTGTCAGCTTGAGCTTGCCCTTGCGCGCGAGCTCGAGGATTCGGCCGGCCGAGCCAACGACGAGCTGCGGCTTCTCCTTGAGCTTGTCAATCTGGCGCGCGATGTTCGCCCCGCCGATGAGGCCCTGCACGCGGATGCCGAGGTCTGCCTTCTGGCTCAGGTCCCGCGCCTCGGCCGTGATCTGCATCGCCAGCTCGTACGTCGGCGCGAGCACGACGGCCTGCGCCTCGCGGCGCTCCTTGTCGAGCTGCATGAGGATGGGCAGCAAGTAGGCGAGCGTCTTGCCCGTGCCCGTCGGCGCTACGCCGAGGATATCCGTGCCAGCTAGGATCTTCGGGATGGCCTGCTGCTGAATAGGCGTCGGCGCTTTGATGTTCTTGTCGGCGAGGACCTCTATGAGGGCCTCGCTGACTCCTAAGTCTCGAAACGTTATCATATCTTCTCCTTATATCAAACAGGCATCACTTCAAGAGTGGCTTGCCGTGGTCGTCGTCAAACGTGGCCGTGCACCGTGGGTAATTCGAGCAGCCCCAGAAGACGCCGTTGCGGCCGTGGATGCTGCGCAGATGGCCCTCGCGGCAGCGCGGGCAGAGGTACTCAGAAGATGCCTCATCTTTCGCCACATGCTCCATCGGGCTGGCCGAGTACTTGGGCTTGTCGGCCCAGGACTGCCAAGAGGAAGATGCCTTCTTCTGCTGTGCTGCATAGCTCTTCGCGTCGGCCTCCATGCGGGCCGCGTAGTCGGCAGGCGAGAACAGCGCATTGAGCGCGGCGATGTCGTCGGCCGACTCCGCCGAGCTGTAGCGCCCCGCTGCTTGAGCGGATGACGGATGCGCCTGCCAGGCAAGCGCCGAGGCCGAGACGGCCGCCGGTGCCGCGGCGCACGGCCTGCGCGCGAGGCGCGCTTTCGCGTCCTCGAGGTCCGGCTTGCCATCCTTGTCGTTGCAGGTCATGCGGCACTTCGGGTAATTCGAACAGCCCCAAAAGACGCCGTTCTTGCCCTTGCGCTTCGTCAGCACGCCCTGATGGCAGCGCGGGCAGACGTTCTCGCCCTTGACCTCCATGTGGACGTCCGTCGCCTTAGCGCAGAGCTTGCGCGTGAAGGCAATCTGGCCCTGCAGGAAGTCCGCGAGGCTGCCCTCGCCCTCCGACATCGAGTGGAGCTTGTCCTCCCAGATGGCCGTCGAATCGGGGTACGTGAGCTCGTCTGGCAGCGCGTCGACGAGCAGGTAGGCCGCGGGCGTCGGCACGAGGTACTTCTTCTTGCCCTCGGCCTTCATGAACTTGCGGCGGATGAGGTCGTCGATGATCGTCGCGCGCGTCGCCTCGGTGCCGATGCCGTAGACATCCTTGAGCTGTTTCTTGGCCTCGGGATTCTTGACGTACTTGTGGATTTCCTTCATGCCGGCCAACAGTGTCGAGGCCGTGAAGCGCGTCGGCGGCTTCGTCATCTTCTCGAGCATGCGGCCGCGCTGCCATGCCACGGCGTCCTTCTTCTTCATGGCCGGCAGCGTCTTGGCGCTCTCCTCTTTGTCTTCCTTATCGTCTTCCTCGTCCGACTCCTGTTTCTTCTTCTGCGACTGGTACATGACCTTCCAGCCGAGGTCGCGCTCCGTGCGGCCGCTGGCCGTGAACGTCTCATCCTTATACTGTACCTCGACCTTTGTCTGATCGTAGGTGTGGACAGGGTAGAACTGCGCGAGATAGGAGCGCGCGATGAGGTGGTAGAGATTGCGCTCTTCCTGCGTCATCTTCGTGACGTCGGCCTGCACCGTCGTCGGGATGATCGCATGGTGCGCCGAGATCTTCTTGTCGTTCCAGGCGCGGCTCTTCTGCTTGGGATTGGCCGCCTTCACCCACGCGGCAACCTGCGCATCGCCAGCCTTCGCGAGGTGCGAAAGGATGGTCGCGGCCTCGCCGAGCTGGTTTGTCGGCAGGTACTCGCAGTCCGAGCGCGGGTACGTCGTGAGCTTCTTCTCGTAGAGCTTCTGCGCCGTGTCGAGGACGAGCTGCGGCGCGTAGCCGAAGCGCTTGCCCGCGAGCACCTGCAGCGTCGAGAGCGAGAACGGCAGCGGCTGCGGCTCCTGCTTCTTCGCCTTCTGATAGGCGGAGATGACGGCATCGTGCGGCAGTCCCTCGAAGAAGGCGAACTTCTCGTCGGCGATCTTCTTGTCGATCAGGCGGTTCTCGCTGTCGAGCCCGGCCATCGTGTCCTTGGGCTTCCACTGCGCCTCGAAGCTGCCGTTCTCATGCTGGAAGATGCCGCGGATCAGGTAGTACGTGACAGGCTTGAAGTGCTCGATCTCGCGCTCGCGGCGCACGACGAGCGAGAGTGTCGGCGTCTTGACGCGGCCGATCGGCAGCACGAGGCGCTCGTGGCCGGCGCGCCGCGCAGCCAGGGTATAGGCGCGCGAGAGGTTCATGCCGATGAGCCAGTCGGCCCGCGCACGCGCGAGCGCCGACTGCTTGAGGTTGAAGAAATCGCGGTTGTCGCGCAGACTCGCATTGGCCTTCTTGATGCTCTTCTCGTCGAGTGCATTCAAGAGAATGCGGCGCACGGGCTTCTTGTTCCCGAGGTAGTCGAGCACCTCGTCGACGAGCAGCTGTCCCTCGCGGTCTGGGTCGCCGCCGTGCACGATCTCGTCGGCCTTCTCGATCAGGGACTTGACGATGGCGAACTGCTTCTCGCAGTCCTTATCGACGAAGAGCTTCCAATGCTCGGGGATGATGGGCAGGTCCTCCGCGCGCCAGCGCTTGTACTTCGGGTCGTACTCCTCCGGCTCCGCCTGACGCAGGATGTGGCCAAAGAGCCAGGTCACGACGCCGTCCTTCGTCACGAGGTAGCCATCGCGCCGCGTGACGGGGCCCGTCAGGCATTTGGCGAGCTCACGCCCCACACTCGGTTTCTCGGCAATATACAGACGCAAGAGTCTTGCAGCCTCCTTTCAAGAATCAAATCAAGAATCAAAAAATCACGAGACGAGCTTGTAGATGCCCCAGACGATGACGCCGACCCAGGCCAGCAGGAAGAGCGTCACGAGGACACCGGCGAGCTTGGCATGCCTGAGGATGTAGTCGGCCTGACGCTCGCAGTCCGACCGCACGCCGTACGGCAGCAGCCGCATGAGCGCGGCAATGGCTGCCGGCACGATCACGACATCGTCGACCATGCCGAACACGGGGATGGCATCGGGAATCAGGTCAATCGGGCTCAAGAGGTAGAGGATGGCCAGGAGCATCATGCCCTTGACCTTCCGCGGGGTCTGGCGACTCTTGAGCGAGAGCAGCATGACGAGGATGTCATGGCGGAAAAGGCGCAGTACGCCGAGTAATCGTCCCATTTTCGTAAACTCCTAGAATCGAATAAATATACCTTTATTCTACCACACAACGAGCCATGCTGTCTGGAAAGGTCCTGAATTTGCCAAAGTTGAACAATCTTCTTATACAGTTATAACATAGGAATTGACAGCACTATTCCCATTTGGTATAATAAATTAACATTTTTACAGATAATAATTCTCTTTGGTAGTTTTATCTTTACAGGAGGACAACATATGAGCAAGAAGACCTTCCCGCTCTCCAAGGACGAGCTTGAGGAAATCATCAAGAAGTACCCGACTCCGTTCCACATCTACGACGAGCACGCCATCCGCGAGAACATCCGCAAGCTCCAGAAGGCGTTCGCCTGGGCGCCGCGCTTCCGCGAGCAGTTCGCCGTCAAGGCACTGCCGAACCCGCGCATCCTGCAGGTCCTGCACGAGGAGGGCGCTGGCACGGACAACAGCAGCCTCGCCGAGCTCGTACTCTCGGAAGTCTCGGGCTACAAGGGCTCGGAAATCCTGCTGACGTCCAATGACACGCCGGCTGATGAGTTCCAGAAGGCCATCGAGCTCGGTGCCATCATCAACCTCGATGACATCAGCCACCTCGACTACCTCGAGAAGAACGCCGGCCTGCCGGAGATCATCTGCTTCCGCTACAACCCGGGCGACCTCATCGAGGGCAATGACATCATCGGCAAGCCGACGGAAGCGAAGTACGGCCTGACGCGCGACCAGCTCTTCGAGGCCTACAAGATGGCCAAGGAGAAGGGCGTCAAGCGCTTCGGCCTGCACACGATGGTCGCCTCGAACGAGCGCCGCACGGAGGCCTTCGTCTTCACAGCCAAGCTCATGTTCGAGCTGGCCGTCGAGCTCAAGAACCGCCTCGGCATCCACGTCGAATTCGTCAACATCGGCGGCGGCATCGGCATCCCCTACCGCCCAGAGGAAGAGCCGGTCGACCTCGAAGCCGTCGGCGAGGGCATCCACAAGCTCTACGACGAGATGATGGTGCCGGAAGGTCTCGGCGATGTCGCCATGATGACGGAGAGCGGCCGCGCCATCACGGGCCCGGCTGGCTGGCTCGTCTCGACGGCTATCCATGAGAAGAAGACCTACAAGGACTACATCGGCCTCGACTCCTGCATGGCCAACCTCATGCGCCCGGCCATGTACGGCGCTTACCACCACATCACGATTGCGGGCAAGGAGAACGAGCCGTGCGACCACGTCTACGACGTCACGGGCTCGCTCTGCGAGAACAACGATAAGTTCGCCATCGACCGCAAGCTGCCGAAGATCGACATCGGCGACCGCGTCATCATCCACGACACGGGTGCACACGGCAGCGCGATGGGCTTCAACTACAACGGCAAGCTCTGGTGCGCCGAACTGCTGCTCCACGAGGATGGCAGCGTCGAGCTCATCCGCCGCGCCGAGACCCTCGACGATTACTTCGCCACCCTCAAGTATCCGGGCAGCGTGATTAAATAAGAACGCACATCGCACATCGTAGATAGCAAGACCGGGGATTATACGCACATCCGTATAGCAAGGCGTGGAGGCATGTATAGAAAACTGACATCGTAAATAGCAAGGCCGGGGATGACCGGGCAACGCTGCGCGATGACCACCTGCTGAATCTATTTTTTCCCTTTTAAGGCAACCTGAAGAAAGAGCTAAACGCGCTGCGCTTGAACGACGCTCTTTCCTCAGGAAATGTGTCGGGAAAAAATAGATTCTTGACGCAGGAGGTCAAACGCTCCGCTTTTGCCCGGCCATCCCCTCTTTGCGTGTGCGAGACGAGCCTGCTTCCCGCTAAGTTTGCAGACAGCCAGCGGAGAGGCATGTGTTTCGCCTGCAGAAGCGAAGCGATTGCCCGCAGGGATGGGCCCCAAGAAGAACGAGGCAGAGCATGCGATGTCAGAACGCCGTGGCAGGCGGCGAAGAAGCCTCCATGAGGATATGGCCATAGGGTCCATTCAGCTGAGCGCCGAAGCCGAAATACATGCCTCACCGCCTTCAATGATACGATGTGCGTATACTAAGAATATACCTCCATTGGCAAAAAAGAGCTGCTACCCAACTTGCTTGGGTAACAGCTCTTTTTTCTGTCTTGAATTACTGATTCCTATCAGGCCAGCACGCGTGCGAGGCGTACGAGCTCTGGGTTCAGGGTCTTCGTGTTGTTGACGGCCTCGAAGAGGTTGACCGCCACGACCTTGCCTTCGTTGAAGCCGAAGACGACGTCCGATGCGCCCGAGATGATGGCCAGAGCGGCCTTCTCGCCGAGCATCGAGGCCTTCATGCGGTCTTCGACCGTCGGCGAACCGCCGCGCTGGATGTGGCCGAGGACCGATACGCGCGTATCGATGCCCGTCTTCTCCTCGACGGCCTTGCCGATCTCGATGGCCGAGCCAGCGCCTTCCGCTACGACGATGATGCTGTAGCGCTTGCCTGCGTCGTACATCTCCTTGATCTCCTCGCACATCGTGTCGATGTTGAACTTGACCTCCGGGACGAGGACGAACTCAGCGCCGCCCGCGATGCCGGACATCATGGCCAACCAGCCGGAGTTGCGGCCCATGACCTCAACGAGCATGATGCGGCGATGTGCCGAAGCCGTATCGCGCAGCTTGTTGATGGCATCGACGATCGTGTTGGCCGCCGTGTCGCAACCGATCGTGTAGTCCATGCCCCAGACATCGTTGTCGATCGTGCCCGGCAGGCCGACGATTGGCAGGCCCGTCTCCTTCGAGAGCAGCGAGCCGCCTGTCAGACTGCCATCGCCGCCGATGATGACGAGGCCTTCAATCCCACGCTTCACGAGGTTTTCATAGCCCTTGCGACGGCCTTCCGGCGTCTTGAACTCCGGGCAGCGAGCCGTTCCGAGGAACGTGCCACCGCGCTGGATGAGGTCGCTGACGCTACGGCTCGTGAGCTCCTCGATATCGTCATCGAGCATGCCCTGGTAGCCGTTGTTGATGCCATAGACTTTTACACCCTCGTAAAGTGCCGTACGGACAACGGCACGTGCCGCAGCATTCATGCCCGGGCTGTCGCCGCCAGATGTCATTACAGCAATCGCTTTTTTGATCATGGGAACATCTCTCCTATTCCATCGATTCCATACTTATCCCAATCATCCCACCGTTTCATGCAGCAGGATAATCAAATAGCCTGATTCCATTTCCTTCTTTATTTTACGGAATTCATCTAAAAATGTAAAGGGTTTCATGCAAAACAACGCCTTCTCCTTGAGGAAAAGGCGTTGCAGATCATGGATTTTGTTCCATGAGACAGAATGCACTTTATTTGACATTCATGATGCCGAGGGCATAGCAGACAATGCCGAGTGCGAAGAGGCCGAATATGATCCAGATCGCGTTGACCTTGCGCTTCATCAAAGCCATGCATGCGAACGTCATGAGCAACGGGATCAGGCCAGGCATCAGCTGATCGAGGATGGTCTGAACCGTCGTCGTGACGACTTCGCCCTTGGCGTTCGTGATCTGCGAGACAACGACCGGGATGTTGACGCTCGTCCACTTGTTGACCAGGGCGCCCATGACGAAGAGGCCGAGGATAGAGGCACCTTCCGTGAGTTTCTGCAGGCGGTTGCCAGCGACATCCTGGACGATGTCCGTGCCTTTGGCGTAGCCGTACTTGATGCCGTACCAGCGCACCCAGAGGCGGACGAAGTTGAAGAGCACGAAGAAGATGATTGGGCCGAGGATGCTGCCGGAGATGGCGAACGATGCGCCGAGGGCTGCGGTAATCGGGCGCAGCGTGCCCCAGAAGATCGGGTCGCCAACGCCGGCCAGCGGGCCCATCATGCCGACCTTGATGCCGTTGATGACGCCATCGGGGATGTCGGCACCATTGGCCTTCTTCTCCTCCATGGCCGCCGTGATGCCGATAATCGGTGCGGTGACGAACGGCTGCGTGTTGTAGAATTCCAGGTGACGCTTCATGGCCTGCTTGAGCTCCTCACCCGTGTAGAGGCGCTTGAGGATTGGCACCATGCCGAAAGCAAAGCCCAGTGCCTGCATGCGCTCCATGTTCCAGGAGCCCTGCAGGAAGTTCGAACGGATGAACGCCCAGAAAAAATCGCTCTTTGTCAGTTTCTTCTCCATCGTATTTCCCTCCATTCCTCAATCCAGTTCATCGTCAAGGTCGTCATCCGCATCCGAAGAGGACTCCGACGAAGCCGGCGCTGCAGCGAGCTGAGCGTACTTCGGATTGAGCTGGATGTAGACGATGGCGCAGACAAGGCCGATGACACCGAGTGCAACGAGGTTGAACGTTGTGAACGCTGCGATGACAAAGCCGAGGAAGAAGAACGGCATGAGGTACTTCGCGCCCATCATGTTGATGACCATCGCATAACCGACGACGACGATGAAGCCGCCGGCAACCTGAAGGCCGCCCGTGATGACCGGCGGGATGGCTGCGAGCATGGCCTCGACTGCGCCCGTGCCGATATACATGGCAACGAGTGTCGACGGGACAGCGACGCGCAGTGCCTGGATGAGCAGAGCGCCGAGATGGCAGATATCGATGCCGCGCAGCTCGCCCTTCTCAGCATAGTGGTCAGCCTGATGCTGGAAGACGACGGTGAGCGTACGGCAGAGGATCGTGAGCACCTGGCCAGCTGCGGCGAGCGGCATGGCAATCGCGATGCCCGCGCCAATGGTCTGATGGCCTGCGATGACGAGGATGGTCGAAATGACGGATGCCAGGGCGGCATCTGGTGCCATGGCAGCACCGATGTTCATCCATCCTAGTGCGATCATTTCAAGCGTACCACCAATAATGATGCCGGTCGTGATATCGCCGAGGATGAGTCCCGTGAACGTGCAGGCGATGAGCGGACGATGCGTCTGAAGCTCATCGAGAACGGAGCCCATGCCGGCAACAGCAGACACAATGAAGATTGCAAGGATCTGCAGACTGCTAAGTTCCATGATGTTCCCCTCCAATTTCTTGTTGAATCCTTATTGGATTCTTGTTGATTGATGGATTACCCGATTTACTTGTTTACCTGATTCTCAATCTGATTTTCAATTTGCGATGTGCGATGTGCAAAAGTCGTCGCGAGGATGGGCTCATCCGGGAAATCCCCCTCGATTCCCGGATGAGGGCTGCTGTCACTTCAGGACATCCATGAGATTCTGCTTCTTATCTGTATCTACTTTGCGGATTTCCAGCTCAATGCCCATCTCGTTGAGTTTCTTGAACGCGGCGATATCCGTATCATCAACCGAGACAGCGCTCGTGATCTGATGCTTGCCCTCGTGGAAGCTCATGCCGCCGATGTTGACGCTCTTGATCGGCACACCGTGCTCGACGAGGTACAGGACGCTCGACGGATTCGTGAAGAGCAGCAGGCAGCGGTCGTTCTCGTACTTCGGGTTGTTGTAGACGCGCACGGCCTTGGCGAGGTCGACGACATGGCTCTTGATGCCGGCCGGAGCGACCTGCTTCAACAGCGTCGAGCGGATCTTGTCCTTGGCGACCTCATCGTCGCAGACGATGATGCGCTGACAGTTCGTCGCCTTCGACCAGACTGTGGCGACCTGACCGTGGATCAGGCGGTCATCGATTCTTGCTAATACGATTTTCATTACAGATCATCCTCCTCTTCATCATCATCGGCAATCTGGCTGGCGTGGAAGAACTGCATGCCGCTCTTGCCAGCCTCTGCCGCCTTTTCCATGAGTTCCTGGATGCTCAGGCCCTCGTCCATCATCTGTGCGCTGCACATCTCGATGAGCATCGGCAGGTTGACGCCCGTCACGATGCCGTACGCCTCATTCGCGATGACGAGACGGCAGGCTGCGTTGTACGGGCTGCCGCCAAAGAGGTCGTTGAGGAAGAGCACACCGCCCGAGCAGTCGAGCTCTTTGATGGCTTCCTCATACTTTTTGACGACATCGTCCGGCCCCTCGCCCGGAACGAGCGTCACCGCGCGGACGTTCTTCTGCTCTCCGCAGATCATCTCACACGAGCGCACGAGTTCCTTCGCGAAAAGGCCATGCGTACCGACTATGATAGCGAACATTGGCTATACCCCCTTTGATAAATCCCTTACCTCTGCCTTAATACAATGCAAGATGCGTGCCAACTTTGTGTATCAAAATCTGTGTCATCTTGTGCAGGTGCACGCAGAAGGGGGTTCCGTAAGTCTTTGCTTTCAATTCAGTTCAATCAATACTATATCGCTCAAAAACAATACTCTATTTCTCTATTTTTCTATTGTTTTGATACTGTATCGCACTTTATCGTCAAAAAAGATACACTGTGCCCGACATCAGGCAACAGTGTATCGAGTGTATCAGATCATTTCGGCCATGAAATAGTACTCATCCGCGGCCAGCGTCAGGTGGAGTTTCTCCGAGAAGAGCTCCGCCGCCTTCTGCAGCTGCTGGACCTTCCTGCGGTCGAGCTCAGCAGGATTCCCGCCATAGTGCAGCGGCTTGCGCATGACGCATCGCTCGAGCGCACAGCCGCAGTGGACGAGCAGGCGGATGCGCAGGGGATTAGCCAAGGGCTCCGCGCGCCCCGCTTCGAGTCGCTGGTCAAACTCCATCAAAAGCGGCAGGACCTTCTCGGGATTGAGGTACGTCAGGAACTTTTGGAGTGACTCTGCGCAGAGGTTCTGGACGACGCGGCTGCCTTGCCTGGGCCTAACGGTGCCGCGGCTGCCCGTGACGATCTCTAAGAGCGCCGCTTCGCCCGCCCCGTCAATGATGGCCTCGAGCGGGATGAAGGGGATGCGCATCGCCGGCTTCTTGACGCCGACGGCCGCCACGATGCGATGGCCCTCCGCAATCTCCTGCAGCCGCTCCTCAAGCTTGACGAGGCCGACAGGGATGACCGGCAAGGACTGACCCGCACCGCGCAGGATATCCTCGACGAGTGACTTGAGCTTGAGCGCCGTTCCCTGCCCCGTCGAGCAGATGGTCACGACGACGCGACCGTCGTCTGTCACCTTCGCGAGCTCCTCATCCTTCGTGACATCACGCGCCTCGTAGCCGTGGAAGCTCGCGAGGGAGTCGTAGAGGCCGTCGAGGTCCATGCCCGCGAGCTCTGCCTTGCGCATGGCCTCGAGGATCAGCGGCGTCGAGACCATGTCGATCGTGCGGACGGGAACCTCGATGCTCTTCTCCAAGCTCGGACCGAGATTGCAGAGCGAGCCCATATCCGCGAGAATCAGGACGCCCTTGAGGCAGTGCATGGACTTCAGCATAGCCGTCATCTTGTCGAGCACGGCCTGCGGCCGGACCTCGAGTGGCATGTCGACGGCCAGCACGCTGACATCCGTCGTGCCGAACAGGCGCTGCGCGACCTCGACCATCGAAGTCGCCGTGCTCTGGCCGTGCGTCGCGACGACGATGACGACGCGGTCATCGAGGTCATCCTCCTGCGATGACTCCAGCAACAGAGCGATGTACTCAATCTCGACGCGCGGCACCTCGATGTGGTAGTGCTTCTCGATAAGGCTGCCGATTTCCTGCGCCACCTCGAGACAGAGCGAGTCCTGCGGCACGGCGCCCTCGAGTTCCTTATGCGGCACATCCTTCGACTTGACCCGCTTGAGGAAGGCCGAGAGGTGCAGGCTGAATGCATAGAGGAAGCGGTCGTGGTAGCTCGAATTCATGCGCTTCTGCACATAGAGCGCCACATGCTCCGCAAAGTCGACGAGCGAGGCGTCGACGATCTTGAGCAGGCGCTCCCGCGTCGTCATGTTGACGGAGTGCTTCTTGTTGTAGAGATTGCGCACATAGATGTTGACGTCCGTCGCAAGGATCTGCTTGATGAGATCGCTGCTGATACCCTCGCCCTTCAGGAGATCGACCTTCGCCTCGACGACCTGGTAGAGGTTAAAAGGCTCCACGCCACTATCCGCATCCGTCAGTTGGAATTCGGGCCCCGGCGGCACGATGATGCACGAATCACTGCCGAGAGCCTTCGTGACCTCGGCCAGCGCCTGACGGTTGGCCGAGAGCGTCAAGAGGCCATTGCGGATCTGCTGCGGCAGCATCTTGAAGTCAACCTCGATGCCCTCGGGGCTGTCGATGCCACTCAAGAAAGCCTGCGCGCAGAGCAATTTGATGTTCGACTTGAGCTGGCCGACATTGCCGCTGCCGATGCTGCCGACGAGCGCCTTTATTGTCTCCACGCCCACGCGGATTGGCTTCTTGACGCGCTGCGCCTCATCTTGGAACATCAGCTTGATGATGTCGAGCTTCTCGCCTGAACTGCGCTCCGCGAGCGGCGGGATCTTCATGATGTTCGGGATGCGCCGCACAAAGGTCTTCGTCAGCACCGAGTCGGGATCTTCTGTCGTCGCCCCGATGATCAGGACCTTGGCCTTGCGGCTGCGCCGCGTCTCGCCGAGACGGTTGAATGTGCCCGTATCCATGAAGTAGAAGATCATCTCCTGACCTTCAGGTGGCAAGCGATGGATTTCATCGAGAAAGAGCACGCCGCCGTCTGCCTCCTCGACGAGACCCGCCTTTGATTGCTCAGCGCCTGTGAACGCGCCTTTGACGTAACCGAAGACATGCGAGATCAAGAGTTGCGGATTGTTGTAGTAATCCGCGCAGTTGAATGTCACGAACGGCGCGTCTTCCGCGAAGCGGTGCATGGTCTTGCCGTACTCGAACATCATGTGAGCAAAGAGTGTCTTGCCGACGCCCGTCTGGCCGACGATCAGCGTGTGCAGACCATCAGGCGGATAGAGTATCGCCGCCTTGGCCTGCTCGACCTGACGCTTGAGGCTCCTATCCGCACCGATGAGCCGCGCAAAGGGATTCTCCGGCTCCGCCGGCGCCTTCGACTGGCTGATGGCCTCGACGTCGTCAAACTGGCAGGCCCCCTCACCGAGCTCCACGCCGAGTGCCGACTCCAGGCAGGCCTTGTCGAAGTACAGGACTGGACGGCCCAAGAACTTCACGATCTTCCCCTGACGGTGCAGTTCATTGAGCTCTTTCGAAACATTATTGCGCAAGATATCCAACGCCGCCGCGATCTGCTGCGCATCAAACCCGATGCGCCCCGTGACCTGGTCCCCCGGCCAGGCCGCCGATTCTCGCTGGATGTAGGCGTAGATGCGTTCCCCTCGTTTCATTCTGGTTCCCCTCCATGCATCAACACGATATATCTTCTATTATAGCAGGCGTCATCACGTGAAGCAAAAAGGGCAGCGCATCTGCGCTGCCCTTTGAAAATCCAGAATAGCTGTCTGCCGGCTCAGCCTACGAGCTCGTAGCCGGCCTCTTCGATGACCTTGCGGAAATCCGCCTCGGAGATGTCGTGGGTTGCCTTGACATCTGCCTTGCCGCCCTCGAGGTCGACGGTAACGTCCGTGACGCCGTCCATCTTGGCGAGTGCATCGTGAACGTGCTTCTGGCAGTGGGCACACATCATGCCCTCAATCTTCAGTGTCTTTTCCATTCTTATCGCTTCTTTCTCCTGTACAGGTTGTTCTTCAGCTGCCTGAGTGGCAGCTTTTTCTTCATGTCTATCAGTAGAGACGGCGGCTGCCGTCTGTCCTGCCTCAATTTTCGCGCTCGCGCCATGATCTGGCTTGAAGAAGCGCAGGCGCAGGGCGTTCATGACGACGCAGACGCTCGACATGCTCATGGCCGCGGCGCCGATGACCGGCGAGAGCTTGATGCCGAAGGCCGGATAGAGGATGCCTGCCGCGAGTGGGATGCAGATGACGTTGTAAATAAGCGCCCAGAAGAGGTTCTCCTTGATGTTTTTCAGCACGGCCTTCGAGAGGCGGATGGCGCTGACCGCATCGAGGAGGTCGCTCTTCATGAGCACGGCATCGGCGCTCTCGATGGCGACATCTGTGCCGGCGCCGATGGCGATGCCGAGGTCGGCCTGCGCGAGTGCCGGCGCATCGTTGATGCCGTCGCCGATCATCGCGACGCGATGGCCTGCCGCCTGCAGCGCCTTGATGTGCTCTGCCTTGTTCTCCGGCAGCACGCCGGCGATGACCTTCTCGATGCCCATGCGGCGGCGGATGGCCTCAGCCGTGCGCGCGTTGTCGCCCGTCAGCATGACGACATCGATGCCCATCTCGTGGAAGCGCGCGATAGCCTCGCGGCTCGTCGCCTTCTCCACATCGGCGGCAGCGAGGATGCCAATGACGCGGTCATCCTGCGCGAAGATCAGCGGCGTGCAGCCGTCGTCAGAGAAAGCGGCGAGCTGGGCTTCGTAGACCTTGAGGTCGATGCCCTTCTCCTCCATGAGCTTTGCATTGCCGGCCGCATAATCATGTCCGTCCGCTTTCGCCTCGACGCCGCGGCCGAAGAGTGCGCGGAAGTCCGTCATCGCTCTGGGCGCGATGCCCTTCACTTTGGCCGCCGCCATAACGGCTTCCGCGAGCGGATGCTCGCTGCCCTGCTCGAGGCCGGCCGCAATTGCGAGGAGCTGCTGCTCCGTGACGCCGTCTGCCGTCACGATGCCGGTGACTTCCGGACGGCCCTCCGTGATCGTGCCGGTTTTGTCCATGACGACCGTGTCGACGGACTGCGCGACCTCGAGGGCCTCGCCCGACTTTATGAGGATGCCGTTCTCCGCGCCCTTGCCCGTGCCGACCATAATGGCGACCGGCGTCGCGAGTCCGAGTGCGCACGGACACGAGATGACAAGGATGCAGATGGCGATCGAGAACGCGAATTCGACGCTCGCGCCCATCGCGAGCCAGATGCCGCCCGCGATGACAGCAATCGTGATGACAGCCGGCACGAAGATGCCCGCGATCTTGTCGGCCGTGCGCGCAATCGGCGCCTTCGAGGCACTCGCCTCATCGACGAGGCGGATGATCTGGCTGATCGTCGTGTCCTCGCCGACGCGCTCCGCGCGGAAGTGGATGGAACCCTGCTTGTTGATCGTAGCCGAGGTGACCTTGTCGCCCGCCTGCTTCTCCACAGGGATTGGCTCGCCTGTGATGGCCGACTCATCGATGCTCGTCGTGCCGGAGAGCACCGTGCCATCTGCGGGGATGCGCTCGCCCGGGCGCACGATGATCTCATCGCCCGCGACGAGTTCTTCGGCGGGGATGGTCTGCTCCACGCCGCCGCGCACGACACAGGCCTGTTTCGGCGCGAGGTCCATGAGCTTCTCGAGTGCCTTGCTCGTCTGTCCCTTTGCGCGCGCCTCGAGGTACTTGCCGACGGTGATCAGCGTGACGATCATGCCGGCCGACTCGAAGTAGAGATTCGTGCTGTACTCCTGTACGAGCGCCATGTCGCCGTGACCGAAGCCCCAGCCCATGCGGAAGATCGCGAAGGCGCCGAAGAGCGCTGCCGCCATCGAGCCCATGCCGACGAGGCTGTCCATGTTCGGCGCGCCGCGGAAGAGATTGCGGAAGCCCGCAATGTAGTAGCGGCGGTTGAGGTACATGATTGGCAGCACGAGCAGGAACTGCGAGAACGCGAACGTGATGGCGTTCTCCGGCCCATCGAAGATCGTGCTGACAAACGACGGCACCGGTAGCCCGAAGAGCTTCTCAAAGAGGCCGTGCATCGAGATGTACATCGTCGGCAGCAGGAAGGCGATCGACCAGATGAGGCGGTGCTTCATCTCCGCGATGCTCTTCTTGACGGGATCCTCCTGCGGAGCGGCCTGCGCCGCCCGCTGCCCCTTGACCGAGGCACCGTAGCCAGCGTCGACGACGGCCTTGATGATGGCCGGCACGCTCGTCTTCGCCTCGTCGTACTCGAGCTGCATGCTGTTCGTCAGCAGGTTGACGCTGACGTCTTTCGTGCCGTCGACCTTCGCGACAGCCTTCTCCACACGGGCCGAGCAAGCCGAACATGTCATGCCCGTGATCGTGAATTGTTCTTTTTTCATCTTGGATTTCAGCCTCCTTGGTGGCTATTGGGAAAACGATGGGTCACTTCATAACTTTCTGCAAGGTCGCGACAAGCTCATCGACGACTTCATCGTGGCCGGCGCGGATATCGTCGACCACGCAGGACTTGATGTGCTGCGCGAGCAGTTCCTTGTTGAAGGCATTGAGTGCCGACTGGATGGCGCTGACCTGTGTGAGGATATCGACGCAGTAGCGGTCCTCCTCGACCATCTTGCAGACGCCGCGGACCTGGCCCTCAATGCGCCGCAGGCGCGAGACAAGGCATTTGTACTCCTTGCTGTCCTTGTCACGGTATTTATGTTTGACGCAGCCGCAGCAGGACTTTTCTTCTGTACCTTCCGTACCTGCCGCAGCCACGTTCTTTGTCTTTTCACATGCACACATGAAATATACCCCCTAACGGTATTTTATACTATACCATAAGGGGGTATCTGTCAAGCAAAAAAATTCCCGCCAGATGGCGGGAATCCGATGGTGTCAGCCTTTGTCCATCGAGTGGATGATGATGTCGGTGATGATCTTTGTCCAGTCGACGCGGCCGCCTGCACCGCCGGAACGCTGTTCTTCGGGCTGCGGTGTGGGCTCTGGTGGCGGGTTCTTGGCGCGCTCAGCGGCCTGGCGCGCAGTGCGCAGGTCGTTGGCGAGCGCCTGGTCCTGCTTGTCGGAGTAGTTCCAGGCAATCTCGAGCTCGCGCACGGCGTCATCGTAGCGGCCCTCGTCATAGTAGATGAGGCCTTCGTACTGATGGCAGCGCCAGATGGGATACGTCGTGTTATCGTGCGTTGTCGTGTTGGCTGCACTGAAATCCTCGAGTGCTTCGTGAGGCCGGTTGAGGCCGTAGTAGGCGCGCCCGCGCAGGTAGTAGGCATAGGCGCGCGGATTGCCTGTCACGCGGCGGTCCTCGATGAGCGTCGTGAGCTCGTCGATGGCTTTCGTGTACTCGCTGCGCTGGATGTTGCCCATGCTGCGATCGAAGATCTTGCCGTAGTCATAGCTCGTCTCGAGGCGCGTGCCGAGCTTCTTCTTTTCCTGACCGTTGGCCTTCTGGTACTCCTGCAGGAGCTCCTCGTTCTGCTTCTTGAGGGCATCGCGCTCCTGCTGCAGCTTCTCGACCTCATCCTTCTTGGCCATCAGGGCCTTGAAGTCGATGTTGTCCGTGTCGACTTCCGCCGTCAGATGGACCGTGTACTTCATGGTCGTGCCCGAGAGCTCCGGCACAGAGTCCTCCTTGATGACCTTGAGCACGGCGCCGGAAATCATCTTGACATCGTCCTCGGTCAGCTGCATGTTCTTCGTGCGCGAATAGCTCTCGACGTAGACGCCGGCCTTCTCGACAGCGGCGCGCATGGCCTCCTGCCGCGCCGCATCGCGCGCGATCTTCGGGGAGTCGTTGTCCCCCATGATGTAGACGCCCGTCGCCTCGATGACCTGCGGCGCCGCTTCGGCAGGCCCCTGCCCGCCCAGTCCGATACAGACGGCTGCCATCAGCACGAGGCAGGCCCGCCACAACCTCTTCATATCCAACACCATCCTCATCTAAATAGTGTACCTTGCTAACTACTTATTCTATATTATACGGATGTCATTCCTGCTTTCCAATTAGAAAACCATGAATTTCATCGGATTCCCTGCATCTCAAAAAAATTTTGCGGAATCGCAAAAAAAAGATTGACACGGCCGCCCGAAATCGATATACTATATCTTGTCAGTTGCGACAAGCGACAGATGCTGATTTAGCTCAGTTGGTAGAGCAGCTCATTCGTAATGAGCAGGTCGTAGGTTCAAGTCCTATAATCAGCTCCATCTGGAACATCAGGCTTTCGAGAAATCGAAAGCCTTTTTTGTTGCCCGTCCCCCACCATCATCTGCTATATCTGCTATAATGGAAGAAAATAGAGATCCACGACAGTGAACAGGAGGAATCACCATGAAGATTGCAATGGCAAATGACCATGCGGGCACGAAGCTCAAGAACGAGATCAAGGCATACCTCGAGAGCGAGGGCCACGAGGTCAAGGATTTCGGCACGTACGATGAGGAATCGTGCGACCTCTCGGACTTCGTCTACCCGGCTGCCCTCGCCGTCGCCAAGGGCGAATGCGACCGCGGCATCTTCGTCGACGGCGTCGGCTACGGTAGCGCAATGATCGCCAACAAACTGCGCGGCATCTTCGCCGTCGTCTGCCAGGACCCGTTCTGCGCGGCCCTCGCCCGCCAGCACAATGACAGCAATGTGCTCTGCCTCGGCGGCAAGATCATCGGACCGGCAATCGCTATGGAAATCGTCAAGACCTGGATGCACACGGACCCGCTGACGGCCGAGAAGTACCGCCACCGCGTCAAGAAAGTCCAGGAAATCGACGCCAAGCACTGCGTGGCCGTCAAATAATCACGAAACCATCATACCGAAACGGTAAAAGAGAAGTCCCGGGTAAAACTCGGGGCTTCTCTTTTTTTACATAATGATGTTATATATCGTCGCCCTTGTCGCGACAGTAATTGACGAGCGAGTCAATAAAAGCGCGCGCAGCATGCGACAGATACGATTTCTTGCGCCAGGCGACGAGCGCATGGCGGCGCGGGCGCGTCGGCAGTGCCGCATAGCACGGCCGTGTCTTCGGCTGGAAGGCGCGCAGGAGCGTCATCGGCAGCAGAGTCGCGCCAAGGCCCGCTGCTGCGAGCGTTAGCGCCGTCTCCATGCTGCGCGTCTGCAGATAGATCTTCGGCGTGAAGCCGGCCTCCTCGCAGAGCGAGAGCAGCTGCTGGTGGAGTTTCTGCTCGCTGTGCATCTGGATGAACGGCGTATCCTTCAGGAGGCCAATCGGCAGCAGAGGCAGTGTCCCGCGGCAGTCCTGCGGCAGGTGGTACTGTTTCGAGAGCTCATGCCCTGCCGGCAGGACAAGGACCATCTCTTCAGAGTAGAGCTCGGCAAACGAGAAGGCGTTGGCATCGACGGGCTGCGTCGCGATGATGAGGTCAGCGTCACCCGAGAGCACGGCCTCTTCGAGCCGCTTCGACGTGTGCTCCGCGAGCTGCAAGCGGATGCCGGGGTACTTCTCCTGGAACTCGGGCAGGAACGAGGCGAGGAAGTACGTGCTGCGAAACGGCGAACTGCCGACGACGAGGGTGCCCTGCGCGCAGCCGAGCTCATCCTCAACGTAGCGGTGGAACTCCGTGTCGAGTTCCATGATGCGCTGCGCCGTCTCGAGGTACTTCTGCCCGATCGTCGTTGGGCGCAGCGGCTGCGAACCGCGATCGAAGAGCGGCGCGCCGACTTTCTTCTCGACGCTCTTCAGAAGCTGCGAGAGCGACGGCTGCGAGATGTAGAGCTTCTCCGCTGCACGTGAGATGGACCCCATCTCGTAGATGGTGCGGATGTAATGGAAGTGACGGATTTCCAAGTAAATTCCTCCCCCCACAAGAGTAATATAGGATTAATCCTATTGAATCTATAAGTTCTTATGTAAATCATGATAATTGTGATTTTCATAACATGATCACAGACACAGCAAAACTCCTTGATTTTCAATATTTTAATGCATAATATTCATGATTCTTTTTTATTTTACCATATAGTTATTATTATGTCTTTAATAAAATATCTAGTATTATACTTATAGTCAATTCTGTACTATAATAAAGACATCAAAACGAGATAAAAACAAAAGAGAACAAGATACAGAGTCCTGCAAGGAGGTCTTTACCATGTCGTTAACGTATTATTTCCTGCCAACCCGCAATGTCTTTGGTGAAGGTGCTGTCAACGAAGCCGGCAAGCTCATGAAGAGCCTCGACGGCACGCATCCGATGATCGTCACAGATGCATTCCTGGCAAAATCCGGCATGGCCGACCAAGTCAAGAAGATCCTCGAGGATGAGGGCCTGCCGACTTACATCTTCGGCGGTGCTGAGCCGAACCCGACGGACAAGAACGTCGTAGCTGGTGTCAAGGCCTTCAAGGAACAGGGCTGCGACAGCATCATCTCCCTCGGCGGTGGTTCCTCGCACGACTGCGCCAAGGCCATCGGCCTGATTGCGGCCAATGGCGGCGAAATCTACGACTACGAGGGCATCGACATCTCCAAGAACAAGATGGTCCCGCTGATGTCCATCAACACGACGGCCGGCACGGCTTCTGAGATCACGCGTTTCTGCATCATCACGGATACGCGCCGCAAGGTCAAGATGGCCATCCTCGACTGGCGCGTCACGCCGCAGATCGCAATCAACGACCCGGTCCTCATGAAGGGCATGCCGCCGCGCCTCACGGCCGCAACGGGCATGGATGCTCTGACGCATGCCATCGAGGCTTATGTCTCCTCCGCTGCGAACCCGCTGACGGATGCCGCTGCCCTGCAGGCCATCAACATGATCCAGAAGTACCTGCCGAAAGCCGTCGCCAATGGCGATTACCTCTACGCCCGCGACAAGATGGCCTATGGCCAGTACCTCGCCGGCATCGCGTTCAACAATGCTTCCCTCGGCTATGTCCATGCCATGGCCCATCAGCTCGGCGGTTTCTACAACCTGCCGCACGGCGTCTGCAACGCCATCCTGCTACCGTACGTCTGCGAGTTCAACCTCATCAGCAACCTCAACCGCTTCCGCGACATCGCTCGTGCGATGGGCGAAGTAATTGACGGCCTCAGCACGAATGAGGCTGCCGACAAAGGCATCAATGCCATCCGCCGCCTGAGCCGCGAGGTCGGCATCCCACAGACACTCAAGGAACTCGGCGTCCAGCCGGAAGACTTCGAGCTCATGGCTGGCAATGCACTAAAGGATGCCTGCGCTCTGACGAGCCCTCGCAAGTACACGAAGGACGAGGTCGTCGAGCTCTACCGCCGCGCCTACGAAGGCGACTGGGTCGACTCCACGCTCTGATCCTTCATCGTCCCCTAAAACTCACCCCCCACTGCGCCAAAAGAGGTTGCCGTTCCGGCAGCCTCTTTTGGCATACAACTGTGTTTCTATTCAAAGCGCTTTCTGATAGAGGGCCAGGACATCCGCTTTCGTGGTCGCCCGCGGATTGACGGCAATGTTGCCGCCGATGAGTTCGAGCGCCTTCTCCGCCATCGCATCGGAGAACGGCGAGGCCGCGCGCGAGATGTAGGCTTCGATGGCGTGGACCATCGCGTCGATGCCGCAGGCGGCGGCAACGCGGGCCGGCGCCGTCGTGAGGAAATCGGCATCGAGAATCGCGTATTTCGGGATGAGCTTGTAGCTGAAGGCCGTCAGCTTGTAGTTGCGCACATGGTCGGTGATGACCGAGAAGGCCGTGACGAGTCCCGTGCCGTTCTCAGAGGCGAGGATCTCCGGTCCGGTCAGCACGAGGCCGACGGCGACGATGACGAGCGCGTAGAAGAGCACGGCGCAGCAGACCGGATGGCCGCCGAACGTCGTGCCGTGCGAGCCCATCGTGAAGGCCTTCGCGACTTCCTCACGCGCGCAGATGGCGCCGATTGGCATGCCGCCGCCGAGTGCCTTTGCCATCGAGACGATATCCGACTTGATGCCGTAATGCATGTAGCTCATGATCTTGCCGAGCACGCCGATGGACGGATTGGCCGCCCCCTTCTCGATGGCCGCAAGCATGCTCTTGCTCACGCCCGTCTGCTCCGCCACCGCATCGAGGCTCATGCCCTTGGCCTTGCGGATGTGGTTGAGGTTGATGGCGATATTGTGTACGAGATAATCCATATCCTCACCCTCTCTCGTGTTTCTCGTCATTTGATTTTCCTTCAATATACTGCAAAACAAGCTCATGGTCAAAATATCTTCTTCCCCTACAGTGATTGCTATCAATCTCTATCGTTCTGCATCAGTTGCCATCATGACAGCAAGATTTTATAGTATCGTCTCCGCCATGCCCTGCCCCGCCCACAGGATTCCTGTATTTTTCAAAAAATTACACCAAAAAATTGAAGACGATACGGTAACTTCCATGCTATAATAAACATAAAGTTAATCAAGAAGAACAATATAGATGACAAAAAATTGTTCATTAGTAGTCAAGGGAAAGGCGGTTATCACAATGATTAAAGTTGGTATTATCGGCGCAGGCCGCATCGGCCATGTACATGGTGAGAGCATCTCGAAGTTCGTCAAGAACGCAACGGTCAAGACGATTGCCGATCCGTTCATGAACGAGAAGACGGAAGCTTGGGCTAAGTCCATCGGCATCGAGAACACGACGAAGGACTACCATGACATCCTCAACGACCCGGAAATCGAGGCTGTTCTCATCTGCGCTTCGACGGACCAGCATTCCCCGCTTTCGATTGAGGCACTGCGCGCCGGCAAGCACGTCTTCTGCGAGAAGCCGATTGACCACGATGTCAACAAGATTAAGGAAGTCCTCGATGTCGTCAAAGAGACGGGCAAGAAATACCAGGTCGGCTTCAACCGCCGCTTCGACCACAACTTCAAGGCCATCCGCGATGCTGTCGTCGCTGGCAAAGTCGGCAAGCAGCAGATCATCAAGATCACGTCGCGTGACCCGGAGCCGCCTTCCATCGATTATGTAAAGATTTCCGGCGGTATCTTCCTCGACATGACGATTCATGATTTCGATATGGTCCGTTACCTCTCCGGCGCAGAAGTCGAAGAAGTCTATGCAGAGGGCTCTGTCACGGTCGATCCGGAAATCGGCAAGGCTGGCGACATCGATACGGCCATCATCACGCTGAAGCTCGACAACGGCGCTACGGCTGTCATCGATAACTGCCGCGCAGCTTGCTACGGCTACGACCAGCGCGCTGAAGTCTTCGGCACGAAGGGCTGCGTCGCCATCTCCAACGATTCTGACTCCAATGCTGTTTACAGCTGCAAGGATGGCGTCATCGCTGAGAAGCCGATGTTCTTCTTCCTCGAGCGCTACATGATGGCTTATGCAAACGAAGTCGATCAGTTCATCGAAGCCATCGTCAACGACACGCCGACGCCGGTCAATGCAAATGATGGTCTGCAGCCGGTCCTCATCGGCCTCGCTGCTAAGAAGTCCGTCGACGAGCATCGTCCGGTCAAGATCGCTGAGATCCGCGCTCAGTATGGTCTTTGATCTGGGGCTCTCCCAATCCATCTAATCTGTTTATTTCTTTGTTCCTTCGTTCCTCTCCATGCGGCACCCCCTGCCGCATGGTTCCATACCAGAAGAAAGGACCCTTCCCCGAGGGTCCTTTTTCGTGTACAGAACCGTTGTCGTAAAGCCAGCTGATATATGTTATCTATTGGTCTATTTATGATAATTTTTTGATAAATTGTTTGCACTCAACTGCACAATCTGTTAAAATAGAGACAGTATACGATACGGAACGATAATCTTATAATGTAATGCATTGTATGCATCCGATCTATCAGGAGGGAGTATTTTGCTGCAATATTTTCCAGATCATCGCTACCACTCCACCTTCTGCAAGAATTCCTCGCCGCGCCTCGAATACGTCTGCCACGTCGGCACAGACGCCTCGCACATGCCCCGCAGCATGCATGAGCACGACCATCTCTGCGAGCTTCTGCTCGTCTCACAGGGAGCAGGGATCTACATGATCGATGGGCGGCGCTACACTGCACAGAAGGGCAACCTGATCATCTACAACAGCCGCACGGTCCACGATGAGTTCGGCGGCAGCGGCAGCAACCTCGTCACCTACTGCATCGCGATTGGCGGACTGCGCATCGACGGCCTGCCCGCTGACCACCTGCTGCCTGATGGTTACTGCCCGGTCCAGCCGCTGCGCCAGCACTTCGCGGAGGTCCAGAGCCTCTTTGACGCCATCGAGAAGGAGGCGAAGTCTCATGCTGAAATCGCCAACTATCTCACGATGGCACTCATCACCAAGCTCGCGGCCTTCCTGCGCGAGGAAGGCCTGCAAGAAGAGCAGCAGACACCGACACTCGCAGCCAAGGCCCGCGCCTTCATCGACAAAAACTACAAAGAGGCTATACGCCTTGGTGACATTGCGACTGCCACGCACACGAATGCCTACTACCTCTCCCACCTCTTCAAGGCAGAGATTGGTCTCTCGCCGATGAAATACGTCATCCTGCGCCGCATCGGCGAGGCGCAGAACCTCCTGATCAACACCGATATGACGATCACGCAGATCGCGGCCCAGGTCGGCTACAACAACTCGAATTACTTCCAGAACGTCTTCAAGGGGGCGCTCGGCATGACACCGGGTGAATACCGTCGCAAGTGGACCGTCTGAAACAGGTACCACTGGCAAAAGGCAGCCAGAGCAAGTTTCGCTCTGGCTGCCTTTATTTTTGTTCTCTGAAAAAAAATCCCCACAGGCTTGGGATGCCTGCGGGGCAAAATTGGGATGGGTTGGATGCGCGTGCCATTCACACATGCATCCAGATTTATCTTAATCAGAGTTCGCCCTTCGCCTCACGTGCGACGAGGTCGCGCATGATCTGCGGATACTGCTTATCGAGCTTGTAGGCCCAGAGGATAAGCAGCAGGACAACCCAGACAAAGATCGGACCGAATTCGTAGAGGTCAATGATCATCTGGATGGCGCTGTCCGGCTGAACAGCGGCAGCCGTCGTCGAGGAGACATAGCCTGCGTAGGAGAGCAGGCCCGTCAGGACTGCACTCGTGAGGCCAGAGCCGACTTTCGTGCCGACAGAGCCGCCCGAGAAGATCAGGCCTTCCTGACGGATGTGGAATTTCCACTGGCCGTACTCGACGACATCGCCGAGGAAGCCGAAGATAACGGAGTTCAGCGGGGCAAAGCCGATGCCGCGGATGACGCAGCTGAAGACAACCCAGTTGAAATCGAGCGGATTGAGCAGATAAATCAGATGACCGACAAAGCAGACACTGATGCCAATGAGGCTCATGTTGCGCTTGCCGAACTTGCGCAGCAGTGCTGGGCAGAAAACAATCGTAAAACCGATCGTCAGGCCAGTCTCCAGCAGGTACAGGATGGAATAGAGCGAGCTGTCCATGAAAATGTACTTGCAGTAATACGGCAGGACCGTGCCCGTGATGTAGAAGATGACGTTCTGCATCATCCAGATGGTCATCGCCATCCAGAAATACTTGTTGAGTGCCAGGCATTTGAGGGATTTGCCGACCGGGATCTTTGCGACTTTCTTGCGCGCTTCGATGACGACGGTCTCCTTGCACTGCGAGAAGCAGAAGAGCAACAACAGGAGTCCGAGGACAGCCCACATGCCCATGACTTCGACCCAGGCCATCTGGTTATCACCGAACATCTTGACGAGCGGCAACGTAGCCGATACCGAGAGAATCTTGCCGAGTGGCGAAAGCGTCATACGCGTGATGGAAAGCATGTCGCGCTCTTTCGAGATGCGCGTCATCATCGCAGACAGTGATCCATATGGCAGGTTAAGTGCCGTATAGCAGACGGTTGTGCAGAAGTTGTAGGTGACGAACAAATACGCGAACTGAAGGGCCGAGGAGCCTTGCGGTACAGTATAGATGAGGACGATTGATAATGCAAACGGTACGCTCGTCCAGAGGATCCAAGGTCTCGACTTACCCCATTTGGAATTCGTGCGCTCGACGATAAATCCCATGATGACATCTGAGAAGCCATCGAAGCAACGCGAGATCAAGAATACGAGACCGACCATAGCCGGATCAATGCCCGCATAATCGGTGTAGAAGAACGTCAGGATGCTCATGGCACCCCAGACGATGTTCTGTGCCGTATCGCCAAGGCCGTAGGCGATGCGTGTGAGCCATGACAATTTGCCGCTGTTTTCTGCGGCAGCATTTGCCGGATTACCCATTAATACCCCTCCTGAATCTGTAATCGCATGCGGATTTTTCCACAAGATAATAATATTCCGACTTCTTCTAGTGTACAGATAAGTACGGATTCACCAGCTGCAACACAAATCGCCGCAGCTGGAATCCATTTCTATTTAATTCAGATGACGATGGCAATCAGTAGTCAATGACCACTGGCTTCCCTTCCTTGTACGACTGCGTCGTTGCAAAGGCAATCTGTGTTGATTTCGTGCCATCGTAAACCTTGACTTCCGGCTTGCGGCCCGTCTGGACACAATCGATGAATTCCTGCATCTCGAGCAGGTAGGCCTGCGCGAAGCGCTCCGGGAAGCCGCTGACGCATTCCTTGACGGCGCCGTTCTTATCGTAGATCATGCAGAGATTCTTCTCCGGGACCGGGCTGATGCGCAACGTGCCCTCCGTGCCGACGATCTCTGTCTCAACGTGATAGCCATACGGTGCTGTGCGCCCGACATGGACAAAGCCAATCTTGCCGCTCTTGCACTTGTACATGGCCACGCCCGTCTCATCATCGCCAGCCGCCTTGAATTCTGGATGCTTGAATGTCGCACCTGATGCATAGACCTCGACCGGATCCTCGCCGAGGAACCAGCGCATGAGGTCGATATCGTGGATAGCCATGTCGATGAAGATGCCGCCCGACGTCGGTGCGAAGCGGATGGCGCCCTGCACGAGTGCTTCCGGGTCGATGCCCGTCGCCTTGACCATGTACGGCTCGCCGATCAAGCCAGCCTTGATCTTCTCCATCGCATAGGCGTAGGACGGGTCGAAGCGGCGCATGAAGCCGAGGAAGAACGAAAGCTCCGGATGGCGCTCTACTGCGACTTCCGCCTGCTTGCACTCCTCGACGTTAACGCCGAGCGGCTTCTCCGAGAAAACGTGCTTGCCCGCATCGAGCGCCTTTGCGATCTGGCTGCAGTGCAGGCCGCTCGTCGTGACGATGGCTACCGCATCGATATCTGCTTTCGCAAGCATCTCGTCAAAATCCGTGTAGACGTCCTTCACACCGAGTTCATTCTGCGCGTACTCCAGCTCTGCTGGCATGATGGAGCAGGCTGCCGTGAGCTCTGCATTCGGGATCTTATAGGCAATATTATTGGCATGGACTTTGCCGAGACGACCGAGACCAGCGATACCGACTTTAACCTTTTCCATGATAATCTCTCCTCATAAAAATATCACATTATGATTATTTCTTATGATTCGCGCGCGTTTCTTTCTGAACTGCTATTATAATATCATGGTCAGGTCTTGGTGTCATTATCACCACCTGCCGAAAAATGTTCATTTTTTGCTCTCATGGAGTCCCGATTTGTCAGACACCTGTCTGTCAGAACCCCCCTCTTGCTCGAACTTATAGCGGTTATGCGTGCCCGCCGCTGAGAAATACTGCCGGAAGGCCTTGGGCGTCATGTTCATCTCCCGATGGAACGCCCGGACAAAGTACGAGCTGCTCTGAAAGCCTGTCGCCTCCGCGATCGTGTCGATCTTGTCCCGCGTGTAGACAAGCATCTTCTTGGCCTCGGCCAGCCGATGATTCAACAGGTAGAGGTGCGGGGACGTCATCATGATGCGCTTGAAGAGCCGCGTGAAGTAATACGGACTCAGGCTCACGGATTCCGCGATATCCTGCACGGAGAGCGGTTCTGCATAGTGGCGGCGGATGTAGGCAACGGCCCGCCGGACGGATTCCTCGGCTGGTGTCTCCTTCTCCAACGACTGCTCTGCCAGCTGGCAGAGCATGCTGTAGAGATCGCGCGAGAACTGGAACTCGCTGCAATTCCCCGACTTGAGCCCCTGCAGGATATCATCGATCAACGGCTCGACACGAGCGCCGAAGAACGTGCTCATATGGCCCGAGCCATTCGTCTCGTAGATGCGTTCCAGCAAGGGGCCTACCTCGCGTCCGTTGAAGTGGAACCACTTGACCCGCGCAGTCCCCTCTGACCAGTAGTCATTCTTCTCCCTGCAGGCGAGCAACACGAGCTCACCTTCTTTGGCCACAAAGTGATGACCGCGCAGCTTGAAGTGAAGTGCACCGCGCGCGACGTACTGGATCATATAGGCATCCATGTAGTCGCGCCGGATGCGGTACGGGGAATCGAGCTCGTATGTCGCTCCCCACATCGGGTAAAAGAGATGCTGCTTGGCAAAATTGCTGGCGGCATAGAAATACACACCGTCACGCCAGAGCACCCCTGGTTCTTCAATCGCCATGAAATTTCCCTCCTCTTACAGACAACTACACTCTATTATGCCATGTCCTGCCGAGAAGGGAAGGTTTTCTCAGAAATTGCGTGCGATCACGGCTTCGCTCTTTGCCTTGCCGATGCGGTAGACGTCATCTGCCGGCATCGCGTAGTACTCCGGACGGAAGAGCTCGAGCGACAGGACGTCCTGTGCCCAGCCGATCTTCTTGAGCGTCTGCAGGATGCCGTCGAGGTCGATGCAGCCATCGCCCGGCCAGACGCGGTCGTCATCACGCAGAGCGCCGAACTGGAAGTCCTCCGTATCGTTGAGGTGGACGATGAAGATCTTCTTGCCGTCCGCCTGCGCAAGGTCCGCAAGGCTCGAATGCATGCCATGGAAGTGGAAGCAGTCGAGCGTCAGGCCGACATTCTCCATGTCGAGCTCGTGGATGATGTCGTACGCCTCGCCGAAGTCGTTGATGGACGCCTCCGGATGGCCGAGGAATTCAACTGAAAGGCGCATGCCGGCTTCACCACAGATCTCGCCCATCTCCTTGAGGCAGGCCAGCGTTGACTTGCGGATGGCCTGGCGCGTGACTTTCTTGAGTCCGACAGTCGGCACCGTGATGACGGTCTTGCAGCCAATTTTCTTGCCCCACTCGCACATCTCGCGGAGCTTGCGCAGCGTCTCCTTGTAGTCGGCCTCTGGCAGATTGTTGAAGTACTCGAGCGTATTGAAAGCCCAGGGCTTGACCGGATGCGATTCAAAATACGCGGCCAGCTCGTCAATCGAATGCTTTGCCAGATAATCCTTGAGACAGTCCATCGTGCGGATCTCGATCATGTCATAGCCGTACTTCTCGCAGAGAGCCAGGTCCTGCTCGAGTGACGTGCCCTTGCATTTGAGTGCCGTCGCTTCATTCATGCTGAGTTTCATTGCAATTCCCCTTTTCTGATGCTTTGCCCCGTCTGCCCCAGATGGTCATCTCATGGTATAATAGAGATGACCTCTCGGCTGTATCGAGGTTTGTTCTTGTTTCTGTATATTATTATATCTTGATTCGGCGTGTTATTCCTTTCGATTGTTGCCGTTTTCAGACAGCTGCGTTGCTCACGCCGATGCCCGACAGTGGGGACTTTCCCGTCCAGAAGGCCATCCCCTGCCTGAAACCACTCTATTATCTTGCGCTTTTGAGAAGGTGATCCCTTGCTACAATACTTCATCCCGCGCAGGCAAGAAAAAACGGAGCCTGTCCCCACAGGGGGGAAGCTCCGCAGTGTCTGCGAAATCGATGCGCGCCATGGCAAACTGCCACGCACCATGCACCAACACGAGGACCGCGCTGAGATCATCCTCGTGACCGGCGGTCGCGGCAGCTTCAACATTGACACGGGCCATTACCTCGCTTCGCCGGGCGATGTGCTGTTCTTCGACAGCGGCATCCTGCACGACGAGACGACGATTGACGGAGACCTCGCCACCTCGTGCCTGGGCGTTTCCGATTTCCAGCTGCCGGGTCGGCGGGCAAATGAGATGGTAGGGCGGCTTTACGCCCCACAGCTCTCTCTCGACGCGCAGTTTGACGCTGTCCGCACGCTCTTTCACACCGCTGTGCAGTTGGCACTGGCCGGTGACGCTCCATGCGTACTCGACCAGCTCACCTGCGCCATCCTCTGCAAGCTCGACGAGGAACTCGCACGCCACGGCCAGCCGCCGCGCCCGCAGCAGGAATCCCTCGGGCTCACGGTCAAGGCCTATATCGACGCCCATTATCGCGAGAGCATCACCTTGCAATCCATCGCTGCAGAACTGAACTTCAACCCCTACTACCTCGCCCATGCGTTCCGCGAGCACATCGGCTACTCGCCGATGCAGTATATCATCCGCCGCCGCATCGGCGAGGCCCAGAACCTCTTGATTGGCACGGACCGCAGCATAACGGAGATTGCCTTCTCCTGCGGCTACAACAATTCCAATTACTTCCAGAGCGTCTTCAAGCGCCTTGTCGGCATGACCCCCGGCCAATACCGACGCGATTGGGTCCAGAACGCCTTGCCGCAGACATGAAAAGAGCCCGCTCAAGAGCGGGCTCTTTTCATGCAGGCTGTCTCTTATGCGTGACAACGATGTAGATGCCGGCCATGATCATGATCATGCCGAAGAAGATGTGCAGCGTCATGGGCTCACCGAGGCAGAGGATGCCGCCGACGACGCCGACGACCGGCACAGCCAGCACGGCGACAGACGCCTTGCTGACCTCGATGTGCTGCAAGATCCAGCTCCAGAGGAAGAAGGCAAGTGCCGACGCCAGGACGCCGTTGTAGATCAGGCAGAGGACGGATTCCGCATTCCAGACGACCTCCCCCTGCGGCACGATGGCCGTGTAGACGAGCAGCGAGAGCGAGGCGCAGACCATCTGCCACGTCGTCAGAGAGATCGGGTTGACATCCGATAGCTTGAGTTTGACGAAGATACTCGCGAGGCCCCAGAAGACGGCGCTCAGGAGGCCGATACAGATGGCCGTGGCATCGCCGCCCGCATGCACATCCATGAGGACAGCCATGCCGGCGATGGCCAGCACGATGCCCGCGCCCTTGCGCCAGGTCAGCCGCTCCCCGAGCAGGAAATGCGCCATGACCGCCGCAAAGACCGGCATGCTGTAGTTGAGCACCGAGACCATGCCAGCACCAAGCGTCAGCATGCTCGTCTGCGCCGCAATGTTGTTGAGCCCCATCTGCAGGATGCCCGTCAAGAAAATCCACGGCCAATACTTCTTCTTCGGAAGTGGCAGGTGCAGCCAGAACCAGACCGACAACAGCACGAGCGCACCGAACAGGAACCGGTACGCCACGAATGTGATTGGCGGAAAGAACGTGTTGGCCGTCTTCATGACGACCCAGTTCATGCCCCAGATCAGGTAAATCAAGCAAAGCGCCTTCGCCAAGGAAATCGCCTCCTATAGTCATGCCAAGATAATCAATATTCACTCCTTATGTTACCACGTCGCTCTAAAAATAAAATAACATTCTTGCTTTTTTCTACAACTATCCTGTCTTATCCAAAACTTGACAGCCCTCTATCGTCGTCGTATACTGAATTCATCAGATTGATGCGTATCAATATATCAAAACAAGGAGGTGTTCACAGATGGCTGCCAGTGAACCCGTCAAAGTCCTCAAAGCATTGGCCGATGCCAACCGGCTGCACATCCTCGAGCTCCTGGGGCGCGGGGAGCAGTGCGCCTGCGTGCTGCTCGAGGATCTGGCACTCTCCCAACCGACGCTCTCGCATCACATGAAGATTCTCTGCGATGCAGGACTCGTCGCGAGCCGCAAGGAAGGCAAGTGGATCTACTACACGCGCCAGGCCAAAGCGCTCGATGAGATTGCCTCCTATCTCCAAGCACTCGGCCAGGATATCCCGACGAACAGTCCGACTGATGACTGCCGCTGCCGTTAATGACGGCAGTATTTTTTCGGTCTATATATTTACGAATTTCTATCTGTCTATTCATCAAGAGGTGTTTTCTATGCAACATGGACAAATGAGTGGCATCAACTTCTTTCAGCGCTATCTGACCGTCTGGGTGCTGCTCTGCATGGTCGTCGGCGTCGCCATCGGCCATTTCCTGCCCGCCGTACCTGCCTTTCTCGCGACACTGCAAGTCGACGGCATCTCCATCCCGATTGCCATCCTGATCTGGCTCATGATCTACCCGATGATGATGAAGGTCGACTTCGAGAGCGTCAAGGCCGTCGGCAAGGCGCCGAAGGGCCTCTTCGTGACCTGGATCGCCAACTGGCTCATCAAGCCGTTCACGATGTACGCGCTCGCCTACGCCTTCTTCTTCGTCATCTTCCGCACACTGCTGCCAGCAGACCTCGCGACCGCCTATCTCGCCGGTGCCGTGCTTTTAGGCGCGGCGCCGTGCACGGCCATGGTCTTCGTCTGGAGCACCCTTTCGAAGGGAAATCCTGCCTACACGGTCATCCAGGTCGCGACGAACGACCTGATCATCCTCGTGGCCTTCGTGCCGATCGTCAAGTTCCTGCTCGGCGTCTCACACGTCACCGTGCCGTACGATGTACTGTTCCTGAGCATCTTCCTCTTCGTCGTCATCCCGCTGATTGGCGGCGTCCTCACGCGCCTCTCCGTCATCCGCCGCAAAGGACAAGCGTACTTCGACCAGGTCTTCGTCCACAGATTCGACGGCGTGACGACCTGTGGCCTGCTCCTGACGCTCGTCATCATCTTCAGTTCCCAGGCACAGGTCATCCTCGAGAATCCCCTGCACATCGTGCTGATAGCCGTGCCGCTCATCCTGCAGACCTTCCTGATCTTCGGCCTGACCTACGGCGCTTGCTATCTGCTGCGCCTGCCCTTTGATATCGCCGCCCCAGCCGGCTTTATCGGCGCCTCGAATTTCTTCGAGCTCGCCGTCGCCGTGGCCATCGCCCTGTTCGGCGTGACGAGCCCGGCCGCGCTCGCGACGACCGTCGGCGTGCTGACGGAAGTCCCCGTCATGCTGACGCTCGTGCGCATCGCCAACCACACACGCCATCTCTTTTAGGATGAAATTCCTTCCCAGTAAAACAACTAAGGAAGGAGATGTAACATCTACTTTCCGTCCTGAAAAAAGTTTACATTATACATCATCCATAAAACGAATGATGCTACAACATCCATATCTATAAAAACAGCATTGTTAACGGGACAAATACTTTGTACCATTAACAATGCTGTTACTAGGGGATTATGAATAGTCAAACAAGGAGCTCATCATCAAGATTTATAAAAGATGTTCAATCGTTTTCTGCGTTGCAACATTCGGTGCAGCTTCAGACCGGAATTGCTGCTCGATTTCTTCGAGTGAACGGCCTTTGGTTTCCGGACAGAATTTTAGGATAAACAGGAAACAGATAATGCCAATTCCCACAAATACCATAAATGTCATGTCCATACCAGCGGCATCCAACAGCACAGGGAAGGTCAGACCAATCAGAAAATTGATAATCCAAAGGCAGAAAACAGCCAGCCCCATGCCCATTCCGCGCAAACGCTGTGGATAAATCTCTGACAAGAGCAGCCAGACAACGGGTCCCAAAGATCCTTGCATAAAAAGCAGGAAACATACGATCAAAGCTAAGATAATATACGGTAAATACGGTGAACCAGCAAGATAATGAGCCGACATCGACATCAAGAACAACGATGTCGTAGTTCCAGCAAAGCCAATCAGCAGCATGCGTTTCCGGCGAGCAAATCCCATAATCCACATACTGAGGAGAATAGCAACAACTGCAGTGAGCCCATTCAATGTATTTGCGATTAGAGCTGCCTGCGTCGAAAATCCGGACTTTTCAAGCACTTGAGAGCCGTAATACATGATGATGTTGATGCCAGACAGCTGATTGCAAGCCGCTAAACCGATTCCGATGAATACAAGCCTGCGAATCCAAGGCGTGCGTAAATCTTTAAATGTAGCCTTTTGCATCTGACGTTCAGCGTCAATATTATCCTTGATTCCATTGAGCTCCGCAATAGCCAGCTTCCGCTCTTCTCTCACACGGTAAAGCACATCAAGAGCAGCACTCACCTTGCCCTTAACGACCAGCCAGCGCGGACTTTCTGGCATATGCATCATACCAAAGAAAAGCACTACTGCAGGGAATATTGCCATAAACAGCATATATCTCCAAACAGACCCAGAATCACCAAAATTGATAGCTAAAAAAGCATTGATGACATATGCCAAGAACTGGCCAATTACTATCATAAGCTCATTCTGGGTTACAATGCGCCCTCGACGATCTGCCGGCGCCATCTCCGCTAAATACGTCGGCACAGTTACCGACGCTCCGCCTACGGCTAGGCCTAAAGCGAATCGGCAGCCAATCAAGGTCCACATATTCGGAGAAAAGGTACATCCTAACGTAGCCACAAAAAAGATTACAGCCAATGCAATGATTGTCTTGCGCCTGCCTGCGGCATCGGATACTCGTCCACCTGCTACTGCTCCAATAGCTGCTCCTAACAGGATTGCGCTGGCTACCATTCCCTCTCCCAATGCATCTAAGTTCAACTGATCTGGTCGCGACATAAAAGGAAGTGCACCATTTATGACGCCCGTATCATAACCAAACAACAAGCCGCCAAATGTCGAAATGACCATTACTTTTGTCAAGAACGCTCGTGATTGAGCTGCATCATGCCCTTCCAACGTATTTCGCCTCCTTATGCCTATATCTACCCTTTAGATCCCTGCATATTGCTGGATATAATGACGCGCTTTCAGTGCGTATTCGAATGGGTTGGCCTTAGCTGGATCCTGCTCTGCTTCAACAATCATCCAGCCTTCATACCCTGCTTCCTGCAGCACGGAGAAGATGCTTGGGAAATCTACACAACCATCACCGGGTACAGTAAAGCATCCTTCCAATACAGCTTTTCTGAACCAGAACCCTTCTTCACTAGCCTCTTTCATCTTTGCTGCCCGAATATCCTTTAAATGAACATGACCGATGCGGGGAGCGAATTCCTTAGCTGCTGCTACAGCATCTTCTCCTGCAAAAGTAAAGTGACCCGTATCGTAACAGAGCCATACATCACCAGGAGTTGTTTCTTCCATCAGACGCCGCGTTTCTGCCAGAGTCTGCACGACCGTAGCCATATGATGATGGTAACAGAGCTTAAATCCGCGTTCCGTTGCAATATGACCGAGGCGATTCAATCCATCGATCAGTCTATCCCATTCTTCTGCATTGGCTTTTGGCTTCGCCGAGCCAAACATGGATGTCTTTTCTGCGAAAAGACAATGCGTCAACTCACAGACATTAACCCGTTTCGCACCTAAATCATCCAGGAAATCCAGCTGCTTCAAGAATGCAGCTTCATTCTCTTCGTAAGATTTAGAGCACAGAAATGCCGAAAACCACTGGCTGGCAATCTGCAGCTTACGAAGAGACAGGGCTTTTTTCAAAACAGTAGCATCCGTTGGAAACTTACCACCAATTTCTGTACCGGAAAAACCAGCCAGAGCTGCTTCTGACAGCATTTGCTCATAAGTCAAATTCCCGCCCAATTTCGGCATGTCATCGTTCGTCCAGCCAATCGGGGCAATGCCCAGTTTTACGTTCTTCCACATGATTCTTCCTCCTCAGCACTTTTCCCATTGGCGCGATTCTACCGACTTCAGTACGGCAGCAATAACACGGTCTACTTTGGCACCTAATGCAAAATCGCAATCGTATTTCTCGCCCTGTAACGCCTGCATCAAAACGTGTGCCTGCAACGTCTTCATATCATCGAAAGCAATGGCAATACCACCTGCTGGCTGGAAATAACGATAGCCCCAATGCTGCGGATTCAGCAGAACGGTACGGAAACCTGCATCACGTCCCTGCAATTTATCTGCATCCGATTTAAAGTATACTTTTACTTCTCCCATGCGCTCAAGGTCATAAACTACACTGCCTTCCGTTCCTTGAATCTCATAATAGAAGTAATTCTTACGGCCTGTTGCCACACGGGAAGAAGAGATATCACCGATCGCGCCATTAGCAAAATGCGCCATAAAGGTAATGATATCATCGTTCTCTACCTTGCCCATTTCCTTAGAACCCGGTTTTAGTGGCCGTTCCGGAATAACCGTTGCATCCATTCCCATGACTTCATCGATATCTCCAAGGATAATCTGGAATACCGACAACAGATGGGAACAAAGGTCCCCTAACGCACCAGAGCCTGCCAACTTACGAATATGACGCCATGCAAGAGGGATTTTCGGATCTAACAGCATATCCTGGTCATACGTAGCATGGACACGCATGATCCGGCCCAATGCACCGGACTGCACAAGCTCTTTCACGTACTGATTAGCAGGGTTCATGACATTGGAGAAGCCGCAATAGTTCACAACGCCATTTTCCTGTGCTAACTTAGCGAGTTCTTCCGATTCCGTCGCGGTTAGCGACAACGGCTTTTCACAAAAAACATGCTTTTTATGCTTGAGAGCTTCTTTCACCATCTCATAGTGCATGCAATTGGGCGTCGCTACGTCCACCAGATCCACATCGGGGCTCTCGATGACTTTATGCCAGTCACTCACGAACTCTTCATACCCCATATCCTGTGCAGCTTTACGTCCCTGGGCCTCATTGACATCGGAAATCATACGCAAGATGGGTAAATCATCGCCAAAAACCATTTTTGCATTATGATATGCACGCGTATGTGCATGCCCCATCCAACCAGCACCGATAAGACCAATACGAACCTCTTTCATGATAACCCCTCCTGTAAAAAGTTGCTTTCTGGGATCAGCAAGGCCATTCTTGCTCAGGAATCCTATCCTTGCTTCATCTTCTCTTTTAGTATATACTGAAGCCAACATTAGCACATCGGCTAGGATTGCTCATTAATATGCAAATCTTGCTCAAGGGGAGTTGACACTTATGGATATGCATCGCATTGGGCTATTGACAAAAGAAAGAGGAATCAATAAAAAAGAAGGCATATTCTTCTATACGCCTTCTGACTTCACACAACATAATCTTCTTTACATTCTATGGGGTGCACGTTACGCTTGCGAACCTCCATACTCGGTAGTACGTGCACAAGGTTTTTCTGCGCTATTGATTTTCTATATCGAAACCGGCTGTATGACTTTTACCTACGACGGAGAACAATTCACCGCTAATGCAGGAGACAGCGTACTGATTGACTGCCGGAAGCCTCATTCGTATCGTGCAGATTCGCCTGTCACCTTTTCTTGGTTTCATTTTCAAGGAGAATTAGGGTATGCCTATACGGATCGTTTCTGGTCTCATCGGCGAATCATATTTAAAATTTATGCCAAGCAGCCGATGGCTGAAATCTTGCATCTCTTATCGTCCGGCAATGCCAGTGGTGATGAATTGGCTTTCCGCATCCAGGAATTATTAAGCCGCATGGCACAATCACTGACGCCGCCATTGTCTCCGCCTATACAAAATGCTAAAAATTTCATTGAGCAGAACCTTGGCCAGGCAGTATCTATAGAAGCAATTGCTGCCTACGCAGGATTGAGTCGATACCACTTCTCTCGCCTTTTCCATCAAGAAATGGGTGTATCTCCATATCGATATCTGTTGAACATGCGTCTTGAACACGCAAAGAAACTTCTTTCCGAGAGCAGTTTGAGCATCGAAGTGATCGCTGAAATGTATGCCTTCTATTCTGCTTCGAATTTTATCCGTCTCTTTCATAAATACACCGGTATGACCCCATTGCAGTTTCGCCATTTCTTTCGCAATGGAACCAACGCGTCATCCTAAGACACAAACATTGATCTGCAGGTAGAACTGAGCGAGTTTATAGCACTAAAGGATTACGCCCCGCATACGAGATGCGGGAAGGCTTTTTCTGACAAAAGCAATGATAAGCAAGGCAAAAAAATAGATCATCCATATGGATGATCTATTTTTTTGCCGGAACGCGGCGTCAGGCATTCGCTGCCTTTTTCTGGCGCAGTTCGATGTAGGAGATGATCAGGTCAGCTGCGGCCTCGAGCGAGATCTTGCTCGTGTTGATCATAAGGTCGTAGTTCTGCGGGTCGCCCCAGGTGCGGCCCGTGTAATAGGCATAGTACTGCTCGCGATGCTTGTCCTCGGCGTCGAGGTCCTTGATCGTATGGCCGGCATAATGCGTCTTGGCGCGGGTCAGGCGAAACTCATCGTCGGCGTAGATGAAGAAGGAATACGTATTCGGATGATCCTTGAGGATGTAGTCGGCGCAGCGTCCGAGGAAGACAGCGCTGCCGTCCTCTTTCGCGACCTGAAGGATGACCTTGGCCTGCTCGATGTACATGCGGTTGTGCTGCGGCACGCGCTCGTAGGCGTAGTCGCCGAGGTTGCCGAGGCAGTTGTCCGGCGCATTGTAGGAGCGCTCGATGAGGTCGTGGAAGTTCGCCTCATCGCCGAGCTTCTCCGCTGCCATCGCCACGACCTTGCGGTCATAGCGGCGCACGCCCATTTTCTTCGCCACGAGATCAGCGACCTCGCGGCCGCCGCTGCCATACTGACGCGTGATCGTGACAAGAGTGTTCTTTTCCATAGTTCCCTCTCCTTCCAAATTTCAAAAACAAAGCCGGCCCATCCTGAGAACAAGCCGGCTGTACATATAGCAAATATCAGAGTTCGCCTTTTGCTTCACGAGCGACGAGGTCACGCATAATCTGCGGATAGACCTTGTCGAGCTTGTAGAAGAACAGGACGAGAAGCAGAACGGCCCAGACGAAGATCGGACCCCATTCGTAGATGGAGACGATCATGTTGATGACGTCCTGAGACTGAGCGACTGCACCCGAAGAAGAGGCAACATAGCCGACGTAGGAGAGCAGACCCGTGAGGGCTGCGCTCGTGAGGCCGGAACCGACCTTCGTGCCGACGGAGCCGCCGGAGAAGATCAGGCCTTCCTGGCGGATATGGGTCTTCCACTGGCCATATTCAACCGCATCGCCGAGGAAGCCGAAGATGACGGACTGGACTGGCGCAAAGCCGATACCACGGATCACGCAGCTGAAGACGACCCAGTTGAAGTCTGTCGGATTCAGCAGGAAGATTGCATGGCCGACGAAGCAGATGATGACACCATAAAGGCTCATGTTGCGCTTGCCGAAACGCTTGAGGAGTCTCGGGCTGAAGACGGCCATGACGAAGATTGTGATGAGCGTCTCCAAGAGGTACAGGCCACTGTACAGAGAATCATCCATGAAGATGTATTTGCAATAATACGGCAGGATCGTACCGGTGATCGTGAAGATGACGTTCTGCATCATCCAGATGATCATGCCAGCCCAGAAGTATTTATTGACGGCAAGGCATTTGAGTGCTTTGCCAACTGGTACTTTCGCGACCTTCTTGCGCGCCTCGATGACGACGGTCTCTTTGCACTTCGAGAAGCAGAAGAGCAGGAGGAGCAGCGCGACGACAGCCCATACGCTCATGACCTCGACCCAGGCCATCTGGTTATCACCGAATACCTTGACGAGCGGCAGCGTGGCCGATACGGAAAGGATACGGCCCCAAGGGGACAGGCACATACGCGTGATGGAAAGCATGTCACGCTCTTTCGACGAGCGCGTCATCATCGCGGACAGCGAGCCGTACGGCAGATTGAGTGCTGTGTAGCAGACCGTCGTGCAGAGGTTGTAGGTGACGAACAGATAAGCGAATTGCATCGCTGACGAACCTTGCGGTACCGTATAGATAAGGACGATGGAAATTGCGAATGGCACGCTCATCCAGAGAATCCACGGTCTTGATTTGCCCCACTTTGAATTCGTGCGCTCGACGATGAATCCCATGATGACATCAGAGAAACCATCGAAGCAACGGGAAATCAACATGACCAGACCGACCATAGCCGGATCGATGCCGGCGTAGTCGGTGTAGAAGAATGTCAGGATGCCCATTGCACCCCAGACAACGTTCTGTGCCGTATCGCCGAGGCCGTACGCAACACGCGTCAGCCAAGACAGATGCGCACCGGATTCAGCCGAAGCTGCTCCTGGATTACTCATTGTAAACCCCTCCCAATTGATTGAATGATACATGAACATATCTTGTGGATGAGGTCGTGCCTCATCTCTATCTTTATCTATATACTATATTAATATTTTTCGAACTATTTAATCTATATTTTCTTGTTTTTATTGAGTATGTTATGATTTTCTTTTGCCTTATTCCTTAGTATTTTCAATACTTTCATGGCACTATTACCCCAACAGATAATTATCTTGCTATAAAATATTGTCTTTCCCTCTGCAAACAATAAAAAAGAGGTCAAAATCCTTCCATTTTGACCGCTTTTCTAGTAAATCTAAGCTCTCACCGCCAGTCAGCGAAGGCCGCTATGTGTCGTCAGATAGACGCCGGCGAATATAGCCGCTGCTCCGAGGAGCTCCTCGATGCCTATGATCTCGCCAAAGCAGAGGACGCCACCAATCATGCCGACGACCGGCGTGATGTTCTGGAAGATTGAAGTAACGCTGGCCCCGGCATTGTGCACACCGATGTTCCAGAACAACATGGCCATGATGCCGCCGAAGACGACCGTGTAGAAGAATGCCCCCCAGAGCGTCGGCGTCAGCATGACGGGTGCAAACTGCCCCGTCACCAAGCCATAGCTCGTCACGATGAAGGCGCCGAAAATCCCAGCCCATCCCGTCGTCTGCAGCGCAGACATGCGCCGCATAATTTTCAGGGCAATCAGGGAATACGTCGTCCAAGCCACCTGCGCGAGCAAGAAGAGAATATCGCCCTCATTGAACGACATCGTCTCGATGACGGCGAGTGAGCCGTGGCTGATGACGAGCAGAGCGCCGAGAAAAGACAGGACAATGCCACCCCAGGCCAGCAAGCTCAGCCGCTCGCGCACGAAGATGACCGCCATGAATGCCGTGATAGCTGGACTGGCCGCCGCAATCAGCGTGCAGTTCGTCACCGTCGAGATGGCCAGCCCCGTGAACTGCATGACATTGTTGAGGCCGATGCCTGTAGCCCCCATGAGGATGAGCCCGAGGACACAATCGCGCGGCGGCAGCAGATGCTCGCCGCGATAGACGGACAGTGCCAGGAGCGTCGTGCCGATCAGGTAGTAGCGCATGGCCGTGATCGTCACAGGCGACCACACCCCCACGAGCCATTTGATGCAGAGCGGCTGGATGCCCCAGATGATGGTCGTCGCCGCCAACAGGAAATACGTCTTTCGTCTTGTCGCTTCATCCATTGAGACTCCCTCCTTCTGATATCTTCCGCCGATGGTTATTCAATGCCGGTCATTTATTCAATGCCGGTCATCAGGTAGACACCGAGGCAAGCAAAGACCACGAGCGTCTTCAAGAGCGTCAGGATCACGACGTCGTAATACGACTCGCGATGCGTCAGGCCGCAGACGGCCAGCAATGTGACGAGTGCGCCCGACTGCGGCACGGTATCGATGCATTCCGAGGCCATGCAGATGATGCGGTGCAGGACATCTGCGCTCATGCCAATCTGCTGCGCCCAGGCCAGCCACTCCTGGCCGAGCATGCCGAGGGCAATCGTCATGCCGCCCGAGGACGAGCCCGTGACGCCCGTCATGATGCCTGTCGTCACGATGGCAGACATGAGCGGGCCATCGCCGAGATGCAGGCCGAGCAGTGCTTCCTTGATGATCGTGAAAGCCGGCAGTGCCGCGATGACACAGCCATAGGCGTACCCTGAAGCCACGTTGAGGATGGCCGTCGTCGAGCCGATGGCCCCCGTGTTGATGGGCTTTGCGAGTCCGCCCTTGAGCCTCAGGCGTCTGCGGCCGATAACGGCCGCGGCGATAGAGCTCACAATCAGAGCCGCATTGATGGACCAGATGGCCTGTACCTTGTCAACGCCGCCCGCAAGCAGCGACAGATGCAGCGGGATGAAGCTGTCGAGACTCTCAGGATCCCAGTGATACGCCCATTCCCAGTGGAACGGGTTGCTGATCAGGAGGTTCAGCACGATGACCAGGAGCAACGGCAGCGAGGACAGGCGCCAGTCCGGCAGGGCCTCCCGCGATTCCTCCGGCTCATTGAGCACGTGATGACCATAGCCTTCGCCCTTTGCCTTGAGTTTCTTGTGGCGATAACTGATCCAGCCCCAGGCCAGGCCGAAATAGAGCACGGCACCGATGAGGCCGAGCACCGGAGCCGACCAAGTCGATGTGCCGAAGAACGACGTCGGGATGATGTTCTGGATCTGCGGCGTACCGGGGATGGCCACCATGCTGTAGGTGAAGATGCCCATCCATAAGAGGCCCGGCAGCAGCCGCTTCGGGATATCCGCCTGCTTGAAGAGGATGGCCGCGAACGGGTACATGACAAAGGCGACGACGAAGACAGACAGGCCGCCGTACGTCAAGACACCGCAGCCGAGCAGCACGGCCAGGATGGCCTTGTCGCGTCCCAGAGCGGAGACAATCTTGTCGGCCACAGCTGCCGCAAGTCCGCCCTGCTCCATGATCTTAGCAAAGACAGCGCCGAGCAGGAAGACGGGATAATACGTCTTGATGTACTCCGCGGCTTTCGTCATATAGATCTCACTGTAGACCGGCATGGAAGCGTGCCCGCTGCCGATGGCGGCGACGACGGCAAAAATCGGTGCGATGAAGATGATGGAATAGCCACGATACGCGAAGAACATCAAAAGTATCAGGCTGAAGACGATCATACTGATGCCCATAGGGATAATTCCTTTCTAGATGAATCCAAGGGAAGAGGTGAACCGGCAGAAAAAAAGGGCTCTCCTGCCCATGATGGACAGAAGAGCAGCCTTTTTGAGAATCCAACGCCTTTTGGCAATCAGATATGTGCTTTTTCCTTGATGTACTTGCGAGCCTTGATCGCGTACTCGAGCGGGTTGGCTTTTGCCGGATCCTGCTCCGCTTCGACAATGAACCAGCCGTCGTAGTCGCTGTCGTTGATGATGTCGAAGACCGGACCGAAGTCGAAGTCGCCGTCGCCCGGGACCGTGAACATGCCAGCGCGGACGCCTGCGAGGAAGCTCATGTTCTCTTCCTTGACCTTGTTGCGGATGTCCATGCGGATATCCTTGAGGTGCACGTGGCGGATACGCGGCAGATACTTCTTGAGGATGTAGATTGGGTCCTCACCGGAGCAGACGAGATGGCCCGTATCGTAGAGCAGGAAGACGAGATCCGGATCCGTCATCTCCATGAGGCGGTCGATCTCTTCCGTCGTCTGGACGCAGGTGCCCATGTGATGATGGTACGTCATCGTCAGGCCGATCTTCTTGGCGACTGCGCCGAGCTTGTTGAGGCCTTCAGCGAGCGTCTTCCACTGCTCTTCCGTATTATGCGGCTTATCGCGGAAAACAGCCTTGTCGAGCTTGCCCTGAACGCTCGTGCCCTGCTCTGCGACGTTGCAGAACTTCGCGCCCATGGCCTTGAGGAATTCGCAGTGCTTGATGAAATCCTTCTCCACCTGCTCATACGGCTGCGTGAGGAGGTAGGAGCTGAACCATGCGCTGGCGATCTGGAGTCCGCGCAGGTCGAGTGCCTTCTTGAGGACAGCTGGATCTTTCGGGTACTTGTTGCCGATCTCACAGCCCGTGAAGCCAGCCAGTGCCATCTCACTGACGCACTGTTCAAACGTGTTCTCTTTGCCGAGATCCGGCATGTCGTCGTTCGTCCAAGCAATCGGAGCGATACCAAGTTTGATATTAGCCATTTGATAAACCCCCAAAAATTATATTTATACAACAGGGCTGCCCTGCCGCCGAAGCGGCAGCTGCCCCTCATACACCAGGAAAAATCAATACTTGCGAGCTGCGTCGTAATGCGGCTTCATGAGATTCTCGTAGCAGTCGTGGATTTTCTTGCTCTTCGAGACCTGTGCGATGCCGACACGCCACCAGTCGCCATAGCCGTGAACCATCGTCTTCGGCATGACCTTGCAGTCGATGAGTGTCGAAACCTTCTGCTTCTTGGCATCCTCGATGGCGGCGATGAGCTCTTCCTCGGTATGCGCCGTGTAGCTCTTGCAACCGTACGAAGCGGCATTCATCGCGAAGTCAACCGGTACATAGGCGCCGTCGAGCTGGCCCGTCTTCTCGTTGCGGAAGCGGAACTCCGTGCCGTAGCTGCCCTGGCCATGGCCAATCTCGAGGTTGTTGATGCAGCCGCCCTGCATGTTATCGAACACGATGACGTTGATCTTCTTGCCCTCGGCGATGGACGTCGGCAGTTCCGAATGGAGCATCATGTAAGCGTAGTCGCCGACGAGTGCATAGACCTCGCGCTCTGGCTCAGCGAGCTTGACGCCGAGTGCCGCATTGACTTCATAGCCCATGCAGGAGAAGCCGTACTCGACATGGTAGCTGCCGACCGTCTTCGGACGCCATACGCGCTGCAGATCGCCCGGCAGGGAGCCCGATGCACCGACGATGATGCCGTTCTGGTCCATGTGCTCTTCGAGCAGGCCGAGGACACGCGTCTGCGGCAGCGTCTCGCCAACTGCTTCTTTGTATGCCTTTTCAGCTGCTTTATAGTCGAAATCATCGTTGACTTCCGGCACGAAATTGTCGCCGAACTGGATGTGGAAGACACGCTCGACTTCTTTCGTGTAAGCGGCCTTTGCTGCCTTGATGTCAGCGGCATAGGCATCCGAGACATGGTAGCCCGTCTTGCCGAGCGCTTCGTCGAGCATCTCGAGAGCAGCACCAGCATCGCCGACGACCTGGATGCCATCGAGCTTGTAGGCATGGAAGCGGGAGACGTTGATGTTGACGTACTGGACGTTCGGGTTCTGGAAGATCCACTTGGAGGACGTCGTGAAGTCCGTGTAGCGCGTGCCGACGCCGATGACGACATCTGCATCTTTGGCGAGCGTATTGGCTGCGAGACCGCCCGTCTCACCGACGCCACCCATGTTGAGCTCATGCTCCCACGTGATTGTGCCCTTGCCGGCCTGCGTCTCGCCGAACGGGATGCCGTACTTCTCAGCGAACTTCTGGAAGACAGCCTCTGCCTCGGAGTACTTGACGCCGCCGCCGAAGATCATCAGCGGGCGCTCTGCCTTCGCGATGGCCTTGACGGCCTCTTCGATAGCGCGCTCGGACGGTTTGATGCGGTCGATGTGATGGACGCGCTTCTGGAAGAAGTAATCCGGATAATCCCAAGCCTCACCTTCGACATCCTGCGGCAGGGCGATGCAGACAGCACCCGTCTCGGCCGGGTCCGTCAGGACGCGCATTGCGTTGATGCAGGCCGTCATGAGGACTTCTGGACGCGTGACGCGATCCCAGTACTTGCAGACTGCGCGGAAGGCGTCGTTCGTCGTCGTCGTCAAGCTTACCGTCTGCTCCATCTGCTGGAGTACCGGGTCCGGCTGGCGGTCAGCGTACGTGTCGCCCGGCAGGAACAGGACCGGGATGCAGTTTGCCGTAGCCGTAGCAGCTGCCGTGACCATGTTGGCAGCGCCCGGGCCAACCGAAGACGTGCAGGCGTACATCTGCTTACGGCGCTTCTGCTTTGCAAAGCCCATTGCTGCATGTGCCATGCCCTGCTCATTGCGGCCCATGCGCATGATCAGGTGCCCCGGGTCCTCTTCGAGGGCCTGGCCGATGCCGATGACATTGCCATGACCGAAGATGCCGAAGATGCCTTCGAACATCGGCACTTCTTTGCCGTCAAACTCTACATACTGATTATTGAGGAACTTCACGAGAGCCTGTGCTACCGTGAGTCTGATTGTCTTAGCCATTGGAATACCCTCCACTATGCCACGTTTATGCACGTTGCGGATCTATCACTTCTTGTGCGGCTGCCAGATCTTCGAATCGGCATCCGGCTCGAGCAGCCAGGTGTGCTCCGGCAGGTCGTTGCGCGTCTTCTTCCACGGATCACCGTCGAGATGGCGGATCATCCAGCTGTACCAGATGGCATAGCCCGGTGCAGCGCACTGCGGATGCATGTAGCCACCCGAGATCTCCGACCAGGTGTTGTCCTCGATCTTGAAGACGTTGTCGCCGATGAAGGCACAGCCGAAGCCCTGCGGGCGATCGACTTTGTAGGTGTAGACTTCCGGCTGCGGGTGATTGTGCGGCGTGTAGCCCGTCCAGCAGCCCGGCGTCATGATGACTTCACCGTTGACCATGTTGGAGTACGGCGCATTGTCGTAGTCGAAGATCGTGCGGACCGTACGCTCTGCCGTGCCCTGCCAGACACCGCCACCGAAGACATCCGCCTGGACATCCTTCGGGCGGTAGAAGACCGGTGCGAAGTCGCGGTCGTTGATGGTCTTCTGGATCAGGAGCTCCGATTTCTTCAGAGCCTTGACGACGACCTTGACGCCGTGCGGCACGTGCAGGCAGTACGGGTTCTCATCGAGCAGCGACTCGCGGTGCATGATCTCTTTCTGACCATTCCACGCGATCTCTACATCGCCCGTCGTGATGACGAATGCCGTCTCCTGGAGCGGATCTTCGAACTCGACGATCTCGTTCTCGTCCATCTCCTGATAGCCGATATCCATGAGCATATCGCTCTCGCGCGTCGTCATTGCATTGTAGCCGTGCTTGAGCTGACCTAAACGACCGAATCTCATAATGCTGCCTCCCAATCCAATTCCGTGATGACTTTCTCATCTTTATGCTCCTGCATGAAAGCATCGATCTGCTCGACCGTCTGCATTGCATCCGAGCAGCTGTGGCTGGCAACGACCATAGCGGCGTGTGCCGTGCCGTGCTGCAGGGCCTGCGGGACCGTCCAGCCTGCGAGCAGGCCATAGACGAAGGCGCTGCCGTAAGCATCGCCGCCGCCGAACGACTTCAGGAGCTTGATGTGGTACGACTCGACCTTGTAAGCCTTCTTGTCAGCCGTGTAAGCAATCGAGCCCTTCTTGCCGTGCTTGATGATGACGATCTTAGCGCCATGCTCGATGTACTTCTCAGCGATGACGTGATCGGCCGGCTCCGTTGCCTCCTCGTCGAGGCCTTCCGTGAGGTTGACCTCATCGCGGGAGCCGATGATGACATCCGCCATGCTCGCGAGCAGCGAGTAGTAAATCTGGATGTCTTTCTTGCTGCGCCAGCTGTACGGACGGTAGTCGATATCGAAGATGACGCGCGTGTTGTGCTTCTTCGCATACTGGACGGCCAGCAGGCAGGCCTCGCGCGACGGGCTCTTCGAGAGTGCCGTGCCAGAGACGATCAGGATCTTGCTGTCGGCGATGTACTGCTCATCGACATCTTCCGGCGCGATCTCGAGGTCAGCGACCTGGTCGCGGTACATCAGGATGCTCGACTCCGTCGGGCTCTTGATCTCCGTGAACGTCAGGCCCATGCGCTCGCCGTTCTTCGCACGCGTCATCTGGGACGTGTCGATGCCGCGCTCATTAAAGTAATTGAGGACAAAGTCGCCGAACTGGTCGTCGGATACACATCCAATAAAGCCAACCTTCTTGCCCAATTTGTTGATACCGACGGCCATGTTGCCCGGCGAGCCGCCCAGGTACATGGAGAAGGTCTTGACCTTGTCCAAGGTGCGGTTCAGTTCATTCGGATTGAAATCCAGCGTGACGCGGCCGATCAGCACGACGTCGCGTTTCTTGTTTTCATCAAAGCTAATGAGTGCCATTTCTTTATCCTCCTCATGCCTTATGTTCGAGACCGAAGATGTGCATGTGTTTCTTGACATTCTCGTAGGTGCCCTGTACGATGGCATCGCTGAAGTCGAAGTACTTGGCCTGCGGATTTGCTGCGGCGACTTCCTTGATCTTCGCAGCCGAGGCATCGTACGACGCCGTGGCGATGTTGATCTTCTGGATGCCGTTTGCAAGGCAGGTCCGGAAGTCCGTTTCCGTCAGGCCCGTGCCGCCGTGCAGGACGAGCGGCGTCTTGACGGCTGCATGGATCTCCTTGAGGCGGTCGATGCGGAGCTGCGGCTTCTCTTTGTAGTTGCCGTGTGCCGTGCCGATGGCGACGGCCATCGCATCGATGCCGGACTCCTCGGCAAAGCGCTTGGCTTCCTCGACGCTCGTGACGAGGACGTCGACGCTCTTGTAGTCGCCCTCTGCGCCGCCGACGCGCCCAATCTCACCCTCGACATCAGCGCCGTAGCTCTTGGCGAGCTTGACGACTTCCTTCGTGCGGGCGATGTTCTCATCGAGCGGGTATTTCGAACCGTCAAACATGACGGACGTAAAGCCGAGGTCGAGTGCGAGTTTGATGGTCTCCATCGTGCTGCCGTGGTCGAGATGAACGGCCGTCGGCATCTTGCACTTCTTGGCTGCCGCAATCATCACAGGGCCGAGCAGATCGAGCGGTGAATAGCGAAGGCGGCCTTCGGCGATCTGCAGGATCAGCGGAGCCTCGAGCTCTTCTGCCGCCTTGATGGCACCCATGGCCATCTCCATATCCGAGACATTGAACGCGCCGATCGCGTAGGTATTGTCCGGTTTGCTTATGAGGTCTGTCAAATGTACGAGTGGCATGACCACCCCTCCTATTCTATCATGCGGATTCTTGCGAAATCAGAAGAGTTCCTTGTAGATCTCGATGAGCTGTTCCTTCGTCGGGATGCGCATCGTGTTCTGCGGGCTGCCGCTCTCGAGTGCATCGGAAGCCATCTTGTCGAGCTGTGCGAGGAAGTCTTCCTTCGTGAAGCCGCGCTGCTCGAGCAGGGACTCTGCCGACGGAATGCCGACTTCCTTGCAGAAGCGCGTGACCTCTGCAACGAATGCCTCTGCTGCATCATGGTCCGGCGTCGCATCATCCGCAACACCCATGGTGCGGGCAATCGTGGCGAAGCGTGCCGTGTTCTCCTCGATGGCGAACTTCATGCAAGCCGGCAGCAGGATGGCGTTCGAGACACCGTGTGCAATATGGAACAGAGCACCGATCGGACGGCTCATGCCATGGACAATCGTGACGGAGGCATTGTTGAAGGCGATGCCGGCTTCCGTCGCTGCGATGCTCATCTGCAGGCGAGCTTCGACGTTCTTGCCGTCCTTATAGCAGATCGGCAGGTTCTTGTGGATCTTCTTGATGGCCGAGAGTGCGAACGTATCGGTCAGCGGCTGTGCCTTGCGGCTCGTGTAAGCCTCGATCGAATGGCAGAGCGCATCGATGCCCGTAGCAGCCGTGACAGACGGAGGAGCCGTCATCGTGAAGGTCGGGTCGACAACAGCGAGTGCCGGAATGATGGACGGGCCGCCGAGCAACATCTTGACGTTGTTCTCCGTGTCAGCGATGATCGTGTTCTTCGTGACCTCAGAGCCCGTGCCGGCCGTCGTCGGGATAGCGACAAGATACGGAACCGGCATGTCGATGTTGACGTGCATGAACTCGTTGATCTTCTTGCCTTCCGGCTGCGTCGACATGAACATGATAGCCTTTGCCGTATCCATCGGGCTGCCGCCGCCGAGTGCGACGAGGAAGTCACAGCCTTCTTCACGGTATACCTTCAGGCCAGCATCGACGATCTTATCCGTCGGCTCCGAATTTGCACCAGCGAAGGTGACGTACGGGATATTTGCCTTAGCGAGTGCGTTCTCGACTTTCGCTGCATTGCCAAACTTCACCATGAACTGATCCGTGACGATCAGGGCTTTCGTGCCCTTGCCCTGGATGTGCTGGCCGAGTTCTTCGACGACATTCGTGCCCGAGATGATCTTTGCCGGAACCATAAACGTATAACCCATGTTGTCCACTCTCCTATTCTGATGATAGTATCAACGCTGTTGTTGATTACCTTTTGATTACCTTATGGCTCTAATTTAATACTTTTGGCTCAACTTGTCAATACTATTTTGGTCTTTTTGGCAAGATTTTGCGGAATTTTATTTTTTCTGATAATCATGAGTAATCATCACGATTCTATATGATAAATATGGGTAAAGGTTGCCAGGGAGCTGGCATCAATTCCTTGAATATAGTATGTTTTTTTCTGGTTTCTCTTGTTTCTATCAGGCAATTCGCTTATAATAAGTATAAACAAACATACCCATAAATTGGTTATTTCTTGAATGTCTGTTGGCACGTATTGCGAGATGATTCGACGCGTCGTGTACCCCAGGCAGTAGAAACAGGTGATCTCTCATGAAAATCGATCGAATCAATCGTATCCATGAATTATTGAAGAATGTGCACAACATCTCCATCAATGATCTCTGTGATACCTTCCAGGTCTCCAAGAACACCATCCGGCGCGACATCGCGGAGCTCGAGCAACAGGGCGTCATCAAGAAGGTCTACGGAGGCATCGTCCTCGCAGAGCCAGCAGGCAATCCTGAACCTTTCGCTTCGCGTGAGAACCGCAACACCGAGGCCAAGAAACAGATTGCCCGCATGGCAGCCGACTTCGTCCACGACGGCGATGTCGTCTACATCGACTCCGGCACGACCACGATGCACATGATTCCGTATCTCACGGAGAAACGCCGCCTGACCATCGTCACGGCGAGCGTCCACGTCATCAATGCGGCTTCCAACTACAGCAACCTCAATGTCCTCGCGACGGGCGGCTCTCTCTTCACCCCGTCCAAGGCATTCGTCGGGCCACAGGTCATCCAGGTCCTGCGCCGCTATAATATATCGAAGGCTTTCCTCGCGAGCACGGGCATCTCACTCGAGCACGGCGCGACAAACGCCTCACCGCTCGAGTGCGAGATCAAGCGCTGCCTCGTCGAGAAGGACTGCGAGCACTTCCTGCTCGTCGATGATTCCAAATTCGACGTCTCCTCCCTGATGAGCTATTGCACGCTCAAAGAGGTACAATACATCGTGACCAACAAGATGCCACCCGAGAAGTACGTCTCCTACTGCACGGCCAACCACATCGAGCTCGTTACGCCAGACACGATACGCAGGGAGGAAGTCGAGAAGATCGCGATGACACGCTGAGATTTATGGCGTGGCAGTATATAGATTATAAACAAACAGGAGGTATCCCCATGAAAAAACAGCCTTTGTACATCGGTGGTCAGGACGTCATGACCGAGAAGACCGTCCCCGTTTATAATAAAGAGACGAATGATGTCATCGCAGAGATTTCCGTCGCGGGTGAAGCAGAATGCCATGCTGCCGTCGACGCTGCCGAAAAGGCCTTCCGCGAGGTCAAGCTCTCCCCCTATGAGCGCTATACCATCATCCTCAAGGCAGCTAACCTCATGCGCGAGCGCACAGAAGAATTTGCCGCGACGCTGTCGGCCGAGGCCGGCAAACCGCTGCACGACGCCCGTGGCGAGATTGGGCGCGCCTACCAGACGCTGATCCTCTCGGCCGAGGAAGCCAAGCGTCTCAAGGGCGAGACCATCCCGCTCGCCGGCGCACCAGGCTGCCAGCATAAACTCGCCTTCACCATCCGCCAGCCGCTCGGCGTCGTCTGCGCCATCACGCCGTTCAACTTCCCGGTGAACCTCGCCGCTCACAAGATCGGCCCGGCACTCGCAGCTGGCAACACCGTCATCTACAAGCCGGCCTCCGCGACGCCGCTGACCGCCGCGCTGCTCTGCGACGTCTTCCGCGAAGCGGGACTTCCAGCAGGCTGTCTCAACCTGCTGACCGGCCCGGGCGCACTCGTCGGCAACTACTTGACGAAGGACGCGCGCATCCGCATGTTCTCCTTCACGGGCAGCGTTCCCGTCGGCAAATCCCTGCAGGAAGCTGCGGGCTTCCGTCGCGTAGCCCTCGAGCTCGGCTCGAACTCGGCCAACGTCGTGCATGAGGACGTCAAGGACGTCAAGAAGGTCGCCGAACTCCTGGCGAAGTACGCCTTCCTCAACGCCGGACAGGTCTGCATCTCCTGCCAGCGCGTCTACGTTTCGCGCAGCATCTACCAAGAGTTCTGCGATTACGCCGTCGCCTTCGCCAAGAACTTCAAGGGCGGCAAGCTCAGCGACGAGACGACATGCCTCGGCCCGATGATTGCGGAGAAAGAAGCCATCCGCATCGAGGGCTGGGTTAACGATGCTGTCGCCGCTGGTGCCAAACTGCTGACGGGCGGTCATCGCCACGGTGCCTTCTACGAGCCGACCATTCTCACGGATGTCACGCCGGACATGGATGTCGTCAAGAACGAGACGTTCGCACCAGTCTTCTCGATCATCCCCTACGATACGATTGAAGAGGCCGTCGCCGGCGTCAACAACTCTCGTTACGGCCTGCAGGCCGGCGTCTTCACGACGTCTCTCTACATCGCCCACTACGCAGCCGAGCACATTGAAGCAGGCGGCGTCGTCATCAACGACGGCTCGAGCTTCCGCATGGACAACATGCCATACGGCGGTGTCAAGGACAGCGGCATGGGCAAAGAAGGCCCCGAGTACGCCATCCGCGAGCTCACGGAAGAGAAGACCATCATCATGAATTTCGATTAAACGACCGCCAAGAAGGCGCCTGCATGGAGTTTCATGCAGGCGCCTTCTTATTTGCGCACATCTTATGTAGGGCACGAGGACCTGTTTCGGCTTCGGCGTTCCGTTGAATGCACCCCATGATGTAACGAGCATCAATGCAGCTTCGCCGCCTGCCGTGGCGTTCCGTCATCGCCAGCAAAGCCACTCCTCATCGGGGCGCAGCCCTGCGGGCAGTCACTCCACGCCTCCAGGCGAAACAGGTCCCCGCGCCAAAGATACAATCCAGTAAACAACCGGAATGATTCCCACCTCAAATCTTTTCTATCAACAAAAAACGAGGGCAGGAATCTATCAAGATCCTGTCCTCGTAGGAGAGGTTGTCATCCGTGGATGACATCGGTGTATTCGGGGTAGTCGCGCAGACGGTCGACTGGTGGGAAACCGACGGCGCCGGTGAAGCAGCCGCGCTCCCAGTCTGGGCGCGTCGACCAGAACATGTCGGTGAAGTCGCGCTCATTCTCCGCCACGACCTGATACGAGAGGAGTTCCGGCACAAACGTGCCGTCCGGGCCGACTTCCGCCGCAAAGTCCGTCACGATGCGCAGGTACTGCGCCTCTGGCAGATTCGAGATATCCACATAATTCGTGCCGTCCTTCAGGACGATCTGGCGGCTGCCCTTGACCGTGGCCATGTCATCCGATACCTCCACGGTAGCCCGCAGGCTGGCCTGCAGAGGCAGGTGCGTCTTGGCCTTGAGCTGCTTGAAATGCCAGTACTTCTTCTGTGTCTTGAAAGCCGGATCGTAGATAGCCGGATGGCGCCATTCCGTCGTGTGCGTGCCGACCTTGAGGATGTTGCGAAAGTCAAGCCAGACTGCTAATGCCTCATCCTCCGGGCCCTTTGCCTCGGGGTTGCGGTATATCGCTTCATTCTCTTCTGCCGTCAGGCCCTTCTTATAAAAGCGGACCTGGCTGATGCGGCCGGGCAGATGCGTGAAGTACTTCGGCCGGCCGATTTCGGGGATGACGTGACCGATGTAGGAATAGCCGACAAAGATCGGCTGATCGTCCCACTGGCGGATCTCGCTGTCATCAGAGATGCCCGCTACATGAGCGAGTTGCTTGCCGTCGCAGTACGAATCGCCGCCCCTCTGCTTGTCAAAGGTCATCGTGTACTGCGCCCAGTCGCCGATTTTCGCCTCGCCGCCCTGCCACGAATACTCCGTGATGTCATGGCAGATGCCCCACTTGAGTCCGCCAGCACGCTCTACGACCATGCGCAGGCAGTACGTCGCGCCCCAGCCCACGGACTTGCCGCGGACCATCAGCGGATTATGTCCCATCTCGCTCGGCCGTGCCAGGCGGTCGATTTCCGCCCAGACCATACCGGTGAAGCCCTGCGGCGCGCGAAGATCGCGGCTCGCAGGAATCTCGATGTAGTCCCCGTACTGCTCAAGTGCGACCTCCATACGGCCGTCAACTTCGCGGACTTTCGGTGAGCCGTGCAGCAGTGCCGTATGGCCGTGTCCCGACTTATCGAGGATGCGCGGGATGATGCGGATGCCGCCTTCAATCGAGACTTCTTTCGGCAGCTGGTCGGCGATGCTGACCTGATATTCGCCGCCCTGCTGGAACTTGTAGTGGAATTCGATGTAGCGCTTCTCGTGGCCGCGGAAGAACAGGCTCTTCGTCTCGGCGATGCGCTGGTTGATGTAGAGCGGGACTGAGATGAAGATCTCGTGATCGAGATTGTTCGTCGCCTCGATCCCCGCGATCATGCAGTCAGCCTCCTCGCCCTGTCCGGCGCGCACGCGCATGTGCGCAAAGGAAAGCTGTGTCGGCTCAAAGACGACGAGCTTCAGCTCCGCTTCGCCGACGCGCAGCGTGTGCTCACCGGGCTGCACAGCCTGATAGACGGCCGTGAGCTTGCGCTTCTCCCCCGGTTCGAGCACGGCCACTTGGCTGTTCTCTTCATTGCCGAAGAGATTGATAGCGTGTTCGCACTTGTTGTCGAGCAAGTGGATGACGGCTTCGGCCATGGACGTCCCCCGGTTCTCGGCCAGCGCCCGGACCTCGACATTGCCGTTGTTGTCCAAGCGGCGCAGTTCGATATCCGTGAACGTGATTTCAGGCTCATCATGCGTCAGATGGATCGTATCGACGAGCTCGGGGCTGCCATCCTGTCGGAAGCCATAGAGCCGGTAATCGATGGCCTTCTCCGTCACGTCTAGGATGCCGTAATTGCTGCGGCCCTTCGCCGTGACTTCGGGGAATTCGCTGAACAGGCGCTTTTCCTCTCTGGCCGGCGTGTACTCCGCTTCGGGGTCCTGCGCACTGCCCTCGCAGATGTAGACGGTGCGGGCGCCGACCTTCGGGTCGACCGACACCGACTTGATGTAGTAGTGCAGATGGCCGCCGAGAACGAGCTGTGCTTTGCACCGCTCGGCAATCGGCACGATGTAGCGGTTGTTGAACGGGTCTGTATACGGATGATGCATCATGAGGATGCGCCACTTCGCCTTCTTGGCAGCAGGACTCGTCAAATCTTCCTCAATCCACTTGAGCGTATCATCGATGCGCTTACGCGTCTCTCGGTCGAGCGGCATCTCGGAGTTGACGGCATTCATCTCGAAAAGGCCCCAAGGATTGCTGTCGATCAGCGTGAAATGCGCTGGACCATAATCGAAGGAGAATGTATTGCCACCGTCCGCCGTATGGACCGTGCGCCCCTGCGTTGCCGTGAAGAAAGCATCGTAGAAGGGGCCGTCATCGTGGTTGCCGTGGATGTAATAAGCCGGCACGCGCGCAAGGAGTTCTGGTATCTTGTGGAACCAGTTATCCTGGTATTGGTCATGCTGATAACCTGTGCCGAAGGAAATATCGCCGCCATGCAAGATGAATTCCGGGGCCTCCTGCGCTACGACCTTCTTGAAGAACGCACTGTTGTGAAAGAGATGCGAGTCCGAGAGCGTCAGCAGATGGAGATGCTCGGGAGATTCCGGCAGTGTCGTGAAGGATGCTGCCGCGACTTCACCATCGCCTGTAATCGTATAAGCGTATTCGGTCGCGGGCTCCAGCCCCTCGATGACAGCCGTGTAGACACAGGCGCCCTGCGGATACTCCTGACACTTCTCTTCTCGCTGATAAGCAACGGCCCCCGGATGCTCCGTCCCGTCAGCCGCCCGTGCCGTCACCTTGAAAGCCTGCGGCACGATGGCTTCCCAAGCCACTGTGATCTGCGTAGCGCGCGGGTCCAGGAGATAGGGCCCGTTGATGATGTTCTTTGCCATATATTATCGTCCTCCGAAACCTGCCATGGTCCTCGCTTCAGCTGCAGCCAGAAAACGGTACACCTAGGGACTGAGGTCATTTCTACACATCAGGAAATCATTCTTCCCCCATCATAATGGGGAAAGAATGATTCTGCAAATTTTTCTTTTATTTCTCTTCTGCATCCTCGTGCTTCTTTGCCCAGAGGGTCGGCACGATGAGCAGCGTCATGATTGCGACAGATGCAATCCAGAAGTTCGTGATCGTCTCGAAGTGATACGTCGTGACACCGTCGACGACGACCTTCGCGGAATCCATCAGCAGGCCGTTGACGATATCCTGCAGGGCTGCACCGCCGTAAGCGAGCAGGCCGATGACGCCCATCGCAGCACCAGTCGCCTTGCGCGGGCAGAGATCAACAGCGAGCAGGCCGCCGACGAAGCAGAGAATGACGCCGAGGCCGAAACCGAAGATGGCGACGCAGACCGCTGCGAGCGTCGGATCGCCAGCCGGTACATAGCAGACACCAGCAATGCCAATCAGCATGATGATGCCAAAGACAATCGTCGTGACCGAATGATGCGAATGGAAGATCTTATCGGAGATGATGCCGGAGAAGAAGGAACCGACACCGCCGAGGATTGGCGAGAGCGACATGATACTGCCGGCCGTCACGAGGTCGAAGCCCTTCGCTTCCTGCAGGAAGATGACGCCCCAGCTCGAGATGGAATAACGGGAGATGCCGAGGCAGATTGCCGCAGCGGCGAGCAGCCATACATACGGATTCTTGATGACCATGAGCTGTGCTTCCTTCGTGGAAACCTGCTGCTCTTTCTTTTCCTGGGCAACTTCACCTTCAAATTCATTAGCAGATGGCAGGCCGTACGTCTCTGGCCGGTCGCGCATGAAGCGGTACATGATGAATGCGAGCACGATGCAGGCAACGCCCGGTACGAAGAAGGCGGCATGCCAGCCGAGAGCGACGATGATCATCGAAGTGCCGAGATAGGTGGCACCTTCACCGACGTAATGTGCGATACTGAAAACGCCGTAATAAGTAGCTAACTGACTCTTGGCGAACCATTGTGACAGGGAGACGATACACGGTGCTGAGCCCATGCTCTGGAACACGCCGTTGACAGCCCAGAGCACGATGAAGACCCAGGTCGTATTGCTCATGCCGAGGATGGCATTGACGATGGCCGCGCCGAGCAGTCCGAGTGGTACGATCTTCTTGATATTGCAGTGGTCGGCAATAAAGCCGTTTGCGCATTTGCCGATGGCGATGGCGACGAGCATGCCCGCGCCCATCATGCCGAGTTCCGTCGGCGTGAAGCCATCCTGGAGCATCGGCTTCTTGGCGACGCCGAGCGTCATGCGCATGACGTAATACATGCCATAGCCGAGGATCATGGCCGTGACAGCCTGAACACGTGCTGTATGATACATCTTCTTGACCACAGCCTTGTCTTGGATGCGAGGCTTATCCGGTCCAGTCAGGAACCATTTCAGCATTTTCTCCACCTTACCTTTCCTACGAAAAAGCAACTTTGATTATTCCTTTTCTCCAGACTCTCCGGAAAAGACTGGATTTTTTGTGATTTATCAGTATAATAATAGATATGAAGGTCGAGTCCTCCAAGAGACAACCAACAAATCATCATCAACTGATCTTTCTGGAATTCATTATACCGAAATGTTGGCATGAAATTCTCTGATTTCTTGGCCAGCATTGTGCGAAAACTTATAATTTTTGTTTTTAATTCGCATTTATCCGTATTCTGGCGCAGAAAGGTCGAAATCTATGTCTATCCTACCATTTGGCAGCCCGAAACAATCGCGATTCGAGATGGGCAGACGGCCCCACCTGGAATCCATTGAGAATCTCAACGGCGCAACATCGTTCGGCACGCTCAAATCGCATCATGAAATCGCCGAGATTCTCTTCATCGAGAAAGGGCACTGCCGCATGCACCTCAAAGAGGGCAGCCTGCAGCTGCACACCGATGACCTCATCCTGGTCAACAGCGATACGCTCCACGATTTCAAGACGAGCAGTTCCTTCACGGCCTTTACCATACACATCGGTGCACTCCACCTCTGCGGACTGGCGCCCGGGCATCTCACGAAGAGCGAGGCACCGCTCGTCCTGCCACTCGGCAAAGACGGGCGTTACATCTTCCTGCGCGAATTGCTCAAGGAAGTGAAGCTCTTAGCAGCACTCAAGGGAGAGGACGATGAGCGCTGCGAGATTGGCGCTGCGCTCGCACAAGCTCTCGTCATCTCCGTCACGGCACTGGCCGAAGAAGATGCAGGCAACGAAGAGAATCCCTCTTTCACGATGGGAACGCGCATCAAGGAGTACATCGATGCGCACTACCTCGAGGACCTCAAGCTCGCTGACATAGCCGAGGCCTTGCACATCAACCTCTACTACCTTTCCCACACATTCAAGGACCTCACGGGCTCCTCGCCGATGCAGTACATCATCCGCCGGCGCATCGAGGAAGCACAGACCCTCCTGCTGACGACCAACATGACGATCACAGACATCGCCATGCAGTGCGGCTACAACAATTCCAACTATTTCCAATCCGTCTTCAGCAACATCGTCGGCATGCCACCCGGCAAGTATCGCAAGGCATGGGCACAATAGAGGCGCAATAGAAAGAGACGTCCGCAAGATTTCATGCGGACGTCTTTTTTATATGCTATACTATAACAAATAAATATTATTGATAAAGATTGGAGTATAACATGCCTGCTGAACATAAATTGCACATCGGCTGCCACCTCTCCTCGTCCAAGGGATTCCTGGCCATGGGTCATGAGGCGGTCAAGCTCGATGCAGACACATTTGCCTTTTTCACGCGCAATCCGCGCGGCGGCCGCGCGAAGGAGCTCGACCTCGCGGATGTCGAGGCCTTCCTGCACTACAAAGACGAGCACGATATCGGCACGCTTGTCGCGCATGCGCCCTACACGATGAACGCCTGTGCGGCCAAGGAGAACCTGCGCCGCTTTGCCCACGAGGCGATGGCCGACGACCTGCAGCGGCTCGAGCACCTGCCCGGCAATCTCTACAACTTCCACCCCGGCAGCCATGTCGGCCAGGGTGCCGAGCAGGGCATCGCTCTGATTGCCAAGCAACTCAACGATGTCCTCACGCCGGACCAGCAGACGACAGTCCTCTTGGAAACGATGGCGGGCAAGGGCACGGAGGTCGGCCGCACGTTCGAGGAACTGCGCGCCATCATCGACCGCGTCGAACTCAGCGCAAAGCTCGGCGTCTGCCTCGACACCTGCCACGTCTGGGACGGCGGCTATGACATCCGCGAGCACCTCGACGAGGTGCTGACGGAGTTCGACCGCGTCATCGGCCTTTCGCGCCTCAAGGCCATCCATCTCAATGACAGCCAGAACGCGCGCGGCAGCCACAAGGACCGCCACGCCCGCATCGGCGAGGGCGAGATTGGCCTTGAAGCGCTCGTGCGCGTCATCCGCCACCCGGCCCTCAAGGATCTGCCCTTCATCCTCGAAACGCCGAACGATGCCGCCGGCTACGCGCGTGAAATTGCCATGCTGCGCGAAGCGGCGGAATAATATTCCTACAAACGAAAAAACTGACCCCAGCATGGGTCAGTTTTTTTGTATCATGGCATCATACTATCATGGATGGAAGCGGAAGGTGTAGCGTCCGTGCGTGTTGACGGGCTCGTCGTAGTCGTTGCGCGCGGGGCTGTAGGTGAAGTTCACAATGGCCGCGAGCGCTGCGGCGTCCATCTCCGGATAGCCGGAAGACACCTCGATCTGCGGGCTCTCGACACCGCCAGACGCATTGATGATGTAATTGACCGTGACGCTGCCGACGGCCTTTTGGGCCTGCAGAGCAATCGGATACGCGGGCTGCGAGGTGCTGAGCTGCTGCGCGCGCACCTTGACGTGCCTGACATGGGCCGGGTCGCGGGCCGGGCCGCCCTGCGGCTTGTCCGAGCCGCCTTCCTTGCCGCCCGGAGCACCATTTGTGCCCTTCGCATCGGCCGAAGGATTCTTGGCCTGCTTGTCCGGCTTCTCCTTGTCTGGCTTTTCCGGCTTCTCCGCCTTCGTCTCCTTCTCGATCTCCGGGGCCTTGATGCTCTCGTCGATGACAATGGGGGCCATTGCCGGTGCTCCCATCTCAGCTGCCTCAGCCGCGGCGGTCTGCTCTTCGACTGCCTCGCTGCCATCTTCGGGCTGCTCATCCTCCGTCACATTGTCGTAGATCTCGACGTCGACGGGATGGCTCTCTGATGAGACGGCCTGGAAGAGGCCCGTCGCGGTGACGAGCAACAGGATGACGAGGTGGACGATAGCGGAGATGCCCCAGCTGGCCGCCTTCTCTTTATCTTCTCGAACCATCGGCACCTCACTTCCCGCCCGCGTCGGCTGCGAGCCCGAACCGGCTGATGCCGGCGCTGCGGAAGTGGTCGAGCAGGTCGACGACCTTGCCGTAGTCGATGCCCTCATCGGCGCGCACGACGACGGCGAAGTGGCTGCTCGTGCGGTTCTCCTGCTGCGCCTGCTTGATGAGGGCCTTCTCCTCGATGGGCTGGTCCTCGAGGTAGAGCGTGCCGTCCTTCTTGAGCGTGACGAGGTAGGTCACGTTCATCTGCGTCTGAGCACTGGCAGCCTTCGGCACATTGACGTCAACCGTCTTGAGGTTGACCATGTAGAGCGTGCTGATCATGAAAAAGACGAGCAGGAAGAACATGATGTCGATCATCGGGATGATCATGACTTCCGGCTTTGTAAAGCTCCTTCTGTCCCGTAGTCTCATCAGGCGGCCTCCTCTTTGACGCCATGGATATCGCCTGCTTCAGCCGTCTCGACCATCGAGAAACACTGCTCCATGTCCGTGACGATGTTCTCGATGCGCTGCGAGAAGTACGCGTGGACCGTCAGGGCGATGATGGCGACGCAGAGGCCCATGGCCGTCGCAATAAGTGCCTCGCCGACGCCGCCCGTGATGGCCGTCGGCTGCCCCGACTCCAGATTGAAGACGGAGAACGAGGTGATCATGCCGCTGATCGTGCCGAGCAGGCCGAGCAACGGGGCCATCGTGACGATGACGCTGAGGTAGTAGAGGCGCTTGCGCAGCTTGGCGAGCGCGATGCCCGACTGGACTTCCATGTACGCCGCGGGATTCCTGCGCGCCTCCGGCTTTCTCGTGATGACGGCGAACAGGATGTCGGCAAGAGCGCCGCGCGCATCGTCTGCGAGCTTCTCGGCCTGCTGGCGCTTGCCATTGGCCAGGGCCAGGTAGAAGTCGCGCGCAAAGGCTCGCCCCGAATCCATGCGGCGGAAGTAGAGGGCGCGCTCGATGCCGATTGAGAGCACGAAGAGCGAGCAGAGCAGCAGCACGTACATGACAATGCCGCCCTTCTGGAAAAACGTGATTCCTGTCGTCAAAAGTTCCATGATGATCTCCTTTTATTCTGATTCTCTTTCACTATTGCCAGAGCCAAGCCAGTCCACGAGGTCCTGGATGGCCATTTCTTTCGCGATGAGCCCGTGCGCATTCCAGATGATGGAATCGACGTCGAGCATGTGTCCTTCCCGCACAGCCGGCAGGGTCTGCCAGAGCGGGTCTTTCCGCAGTTCCTCGTAGCGCTTGGCGGCCGCCTCTTTGCTGCCGGCGCTGCTTGCACCGTAGCCGCTCGAGATGACGAGGTAGTCGGCCTGCAGGTCCGGCAGGGACTCCATCGAGATGGCGAGGTTGTTCTTCGTCTTATCAAGCGCGACGACCATCGGGTCCGGCCTGAGGTTCAAGAGCTCGTACATGAAGCGGTTCGTCGCATTGACCGAATACGGATAGAGGCGGATCTCCTTCTGCATGACGCGCAGGAATGCCACCGTAGCATCGCCGATATTGCCCTTGATGGCCATGCGCGCCTGCTTGGCGCAACCGTAGTAAGCGTGCAGCCGCGCCTCGCCCTTCTCCTCTTGCCCGACGGCCCGCGCGGCCGCGAGCGCCGTGACCTCCTCTTTCTGCAGGTCGAGCGCGACGACCGGCGCGATCTTCGACAAGGCATTATAGGCGTTCTTGTCGTAGCTGTCGCGCATGAGGATGAGGTCAGGCTTTGCCTGCTGCACGGCTTCGAGGTTGATGGTCTTCGTCTCCGCATTGATGGGGATGTCGGCGATGCCCTTGTCCTTCATCAGCGGATAGAGATACGAGGATTTCGTCAGGTGTGCCGCCGCGATCGGGATGTCGAGCGAGACAGCCGTATCCTCGAGGCCGATGACGGCAATGCGCTGCGGGTGCTCGGGCAGGATGGTCTTGCCGTACTTGTGGGCGATGACGAGATGCCCCTCTTCTTCGGCAAACATCTTGTCCGCAGCCTTCTTCGTCTTCTCGAAGCGGGCCGCGAGCTCTGCGTCGATGGCCTCCGGCGTATCGGCGCGCACCACGGCGGGGTCAAAGAGCGCCGTGCTCTTGCTGCCAGAAGCAGCGTGACTGCCGCAGCCGCCAAGAGCGAGGCTCATCACGGTGAGCACGACGAGAAGCCCCCAAGTCAAGAGACGGTTACGCATAGGACTTCTCCTCTTTCGTCAAGTCACGCACGTACGGGATGCAGTGCGGCCGGTCGGTGCGCGGGTCGCGCAGGAGCTCGGCGTCGATGCCGAAGACGTCGGCGAGCATCTCCTTGGTGAAGACCTCGTCCGGCGTGCCCTCATAGAGCAGCATGCCGTGCTTCATCGCGAGCAGGTAGTCGGCAAAGCGCGCGGCCTCGTTGATCTCATGGATGACCATGACAATCGTCTTGCCGTAGGCCGTATTGAGATGGCGCACGAGCGTCAGCACATCCATCTGATGCGCGACGTCGAGGAAGCTCGTCGGCTCGTCGAGGAACAAGATCTCCGTGTCCTGCGCGATGGCCATCGCAATCCAGGCGCGCTGGCGCTGTCCGCCCGAGAGCGCCTCGATGGGACGGTCGACAAACGCCGTCATGTCCGTCTCCTGCAGCGCCCAGTCGACCATGCGCCGGTCCTCCTGCGTCGTGCGCGCGAAGAAGCGCGCGCGATGCGGCGCGCGCCCGTAGTTGACGAGCTCCCGCACGGTGAGCCCTGCCGGGGCCTGCGGATTCTGCGGCAGGATGGCGAGTTTCTTGGCAAGCTGACGGCTGTCCTCCGCGAAGATGGACCGGCCGTCCAAGAGCACCTCTCCGCCGAGGGGCGGCTGGATGCGGCAGAGCGTCTTTAGGAGTGTCGATTTGCCGCAGCCATTGGCGCCTATAAGCGCCGTCACCCTGTGTGCCGGCACGGTCAGATTCATGTCCTCGATGATGACATTCTTGTCGTAGCCGGCCTTCAGATGCCTGGCTGTGAGTTCCATGGATTCCTTCCTTTCAAAACAGTAACGTGGATCAACCCTTGCTGCGCAAGAGGATGTAGAGGAAATACGGCGCGCCGATCAGCGAGACGACGAGGCCGACGAGCATCTCATCCGGCGCGATGATGATGCGCGCCGTGTAGTCCGCTGCCACGAGCAGGATGCCGCCTAAGAGCGCCGTCACCGGCAGATAGCGGCAGTGCGCCACGCCGACGAGGCGCCGGGCGATATGCGGGCAGATGAGGCCCACAAAGCCGATGCTGCCGCCGACAGCAACGCAGGATGAGGCGAGCACGACGGCCGCCATCAAGAGGACGAAGCGCGTGCGGTTCACGCGCAGGCCGAGCCCGAGCGCCGTCTCCTCGCGCAGGGCCAAAAGGTCGAGCGTCTCGTGGTTTGCGAGCAAGAAGAACAGAACGGTGAGCACGATGAAAAAGAGGATGTCGACATGCGTCCAGCTGTTGCCGAAGATGCTGCCGATGAGCCAGGTGTTGACCTGCTGGAAGCGCGTCGGATCGAGGCTGACGAGCAGCAGGATCTGCAGCGCGTGCAGGCCCGCTGTGACGGCGATGCCGTTGAGGACCAGATTATAGGTGCTCGTCATGCGGCCGCGCCGGTGCGAGAGGAAAAAGACGAAGGCTGCCGCTAGAGCTCCGCCGACAACGGCCGCGAGCGGCTGCTGCCAGATGCCGAGTCCCGTCGCCGAAGAGCTGCCGTAGATCAGCAGCATGACCGCGAGCGCCGCGCCGGCATTGACGCCTAAGAGGCTCGGGCTCGCGAGCTCATTCTTGGAGATGGTCTGGAAGACCGCGCCGGAGACGGCGAGGCCCATGCCGATGAGCACGGCCAGGATGGACCGCACCATGCGGAAGTCAAAGACCGTCAGCCGCTCCTCCGGCGTGCCGCCGAAGAAGAGGATGGCGAGCAGATGCTCCTTCGTGAAGTAGTGGAAACCCGCCTGCAGGTGCAGGAAGAAGAGGCCGAGAAGCAGTGCCGCGAGTATGACAAATGTAGCGATGTAGTGCCTGTTTTTCATCAGCCCCGCACCTCCTTCCGGTTGGCCAGATAGAGGAAGAACGGCACGCCGACGAGCGCCGTCACGGCACCGAGCGGGATCTCAAAGGGCGGCGCGACCGTTCTCGCGACCATGTCCGCGACCAGCACGAGCAGCGCGCCCAAGAGGGCCGAGAACGGCACGACGAGGCGGTAGTCGATGCCGACGATGCGCCGCGTGATGTGCGGCACGACGAGGCCGACAAAGCCGACAGGCCCCGCCACAGCCACAGCCGACCCCGCGAGAATCAGGACGGCAAGTCCCGCCCGCAGGCGGATGCGCGAGAGACTGCCGCCGAGGCCGATGGCCATGTCCTCACCGAAGGAGAGCAGCGTCACCGAGCGCGAGACGGACACGGCGAAGATGAGCCCCAGGATGGTCCAGGGCACGACGCCGAGGATTGCCGTCATGCGGATGCCGCTGATGCCGCCGGCCGTCCAGTAGCTGAGCTCCTGCGCGACGTCGAAGAAGACGACGAGCACCTGCGTGACCGCTAAGAATACAGCGCTGACCGCTGTGCCGGCCAGCGCGATGTAGACGGGTGTCAGGCCGTGCTTGAGCGAGGCCAGCACGAGGATGAAGGCCGTCGCGAGCGCCGCGCCGAAGAAGGCGCTGACGATCGTCACCTGCAGCGAAGCCGCCGGCAAGAAGATCATCGCGAGCGCCAGGCCGAAGCTCGCCCCAGCATTGATGCCGAGGATGGACGGGCTGGCCAGCGGATTGTTCGTCACACCCTGCATGAGAGCGCCGGCCACGGCAAAGCTCACGCCGCAGACGAGCGCCGCCAAGAGGCGTGGCAGGCGCAGCGTCCAGACGACGAGGTCCGACGGCTCCTGACGGCCCGCAGACTGCAGGGCATGCAGCACGCCAGAGAGCGGGATGGCGCGCATGCCGACGGTCAGCGAGAAGAGCGCGAGCGCGCCGAGCACGGCAATCAGTACGACAGCCAGCAAGGCCACCCGTTTTGTGGATACCATTCTATCGCTCCCCTCGTCAGAAGTCCGCCGTCAGGGAGAGCAGGAAGGTGCGCGACTTGCCGAGGAAGACGCCGTTGTTCTGCAGGGCGCGCCAGTAGTTGCGGTTCGTGACGTTGTAGACGTCGCCGCGCAGCGTGAGCGGCACGCCACCCGCCTTGAACTTATAGCGCGCGCCGAGGTCCCAGGTCGCCCACGGCGAGACGCGGAAGCTATTGGCCTCGTTGGTGTAGGCCGAGCTGTTGTAGGTCAGATTCGTCGTCAGCGTCAGGCCCGGCACGGAGGCGATGTCCTGCTCGAGGCCCATGACGGCGTTCCAGCGCGAGGTCGCCGCGACGCGGTTGCCATCGTAGAGGCCGCCCGCCGTATTGCGGTACGTCGCATCGAGGAACATCAGTCCGCCCATGAGGCGCGTGCCCTTGTGCGGCTCGCCGACGACATTCCACTCGATGCCGCGATGGCGCACTTCACCGCTCGGCGCATAACGGTTCGTCGCCGTGTCTTCGATGAGCGTCGGGGACTTGATAGCAAAGGCCGAGAGCGTCGTCGCCCACTTGCCGAAGTCGTACTTCGCACCGACCTCGTACTGCTTTGTCTTGAACGGTGCAAAGGCTTCGCCGTAGTTCGAGGCATCCGTATCCGTGACGAGAGAATCGCCGGCATCAAGGCCCTGCATGTAGTTGGCGTAAAGCGAGATGTTCTTCTGGGGCTTGTAGACGACGGCGAAGGCCGGCGTGAAGACCGACTCGTCGTAATGCGTCTTGGCTGCGCCCGTCTTCGTGTCGTAAGTGTCCACCTTGACGCGCTGCTCGCGGCCGCCGAGCACGAACTGCCATTTCTCATTCGGCGTCGTGATATTATCCGTCAGCGCGACGCCCGTGAACGTGTTCTCGTCGTTCTTCGGTTCCGACCAGCCGTAGGGGTTCTCCGGCACCTGGAAGTCGATATCCCAGAGATTCGTCTTGAGGCCGGACTTGACCGTGCGGTTGTTCATGTAGCGCGTGTAGTGGATGCGGTTCGCCCCTACCGTGAGCTCGTGCTTGAACCCGCCCGTGAAGAACTTGCCGCGCACGCCGACCTCTCCCGAGTCGGCCTTGTTGACCTGATTGTTGTAGGAGTACTTCATCGTCGCATTGCCGAGGCGGTCCGAGAGCGAGAAGTTGTTATAGAAATATTCCATCTTCGTGTTGCGCAGGCCGTACGAGAAGTAACCCGTCCAATCCTTGCTGAAATCGTACTCGCCGTGCAGCATGCCGTACTGCTCATGGATGGAGCGGTAGCCGCCGTCAGTGCCGAACTTCGTGCCGCGCGGCACCTTGAACATGCTCGTCATCGTCGCAAGCGCCTTCGTGCCGATCGTCAGCTGGTACTGCTGGTCCGAGACCTTGTTGTAGACATAGCCGTAGTCAAAGCCGAGGCGGTAGCGGTCGCCCTTGTAGTCCGCGCCGATCGTGATGGAGTCCGTGCGCATGTGCTCGTCGAACGACGTCTCGCCGTTGCGGTTCAGCACGTTGATGCGCAGGCCGGCCTTCCCGTCGTCCGTGCGGCGGCCGAAGTCGACCTGCTGCGTGAAGACGCTGTCGCTGCCGTACGAGATCTTGACGCGGTTCAAGGGCTCGCTGCCGGCGCGCTTCGTGATGTAATTGATCGTGCCGCCGAGCGAGCCATTCGGCGCAATGCCGGCGAGGATGGCGCTCGGTCCCTTGAGCACATCGATGCGGTCCACGCCCTCGACGCCGCCGTAGAAGCGCGGCGCGATGCCGTAGAGGCCGTTGAGCTGGACATCCTGTTGCTGTGCTTTGAAGCCGCGGATGTTCCAAGCGCTCGACACGCCCGACATCGTCTGGTCGCTGACCGACGGGTCGTGGACGATGACGTCGTCGACCGTCGCAACCTGATTGTCCTCCATCATCTTGTTCGTGTATCCCGTGATGTTGAACGGCACATCGAGCGTCGGACGGTCGCCGAGCACGCCAAGCTGTACGGCGGTCGAGACCTGGCCGCCCGCATAGGCAGCCGGAGCCTCTTCTTCGTCTTCCGTCACCGGTTCCACAGAAGCTTGCACAGGAGCCGGCTCTGCCTTCGTCTCTGCGGCCGGCTCTGCTGATTTCTCTGCATAGATGTCGCTCGAGCCAAAGTCGTAGACCTCGTCCTTTGCCGCCGCCACGACTGGATGCATGGCCAGCGGTGAGACAATGGCCATGCTGGCCAGGGCCAGTGCAATCCTGCGGTACATGATACGTTCTCTCATACTACACCTCTTCTGATCCTTTGATGCTCTTATCCTCTGATTTTCGCCGTATCTCTTGATACTCATTATCGTTAAATGAAAATCTTTTCTTATCTTATAGCCGCTGATATCGATTGTCAATACAGCATGCTCGAATTAATTGAAATTAAATATCATTGTAATCGCCATCCAAACGGGCACGAGCAAAGATGATAATAAAAAAATAAAGAGCCGCAACCCCACATCCGTGGAGCTGCGGCTCTTCATTCTATATCGTAGAGAGAGTTATGAGGGAAAACTAGGTTCAAACGCCCATCACCCTGCACATCGTCAGCCTTCGATGCTGATCGTGTGGGAAGGCTCTGCCTTCTCGGTGAGTTTCGGCATGCAGACGGTCAGGACACCATCTTTGTACTCAGCCGTCGCTTTCGATTCATCGATGTTGTCGATGTAGAACGAGCGGCTCATCGAAGTCGAGCGGCGTTCACGGCGTACGTAATTGCCCTTCTCGTCCTTCTTGTCGTTATCCTCTGCCGTCTTCGTGGCAATCGTCAGGTAATGGTCCTCATACGTCAGGGAGATATCCTCTTTCTTGAGGCCCGGCAGTTCAGCTGTGAGCTCATAGCTCGTGCCGTTATCCTTGACATCGACCTTGAAGTCCGGTGCCTTGAAATTCGTCAGGAACGGCTCATCGAAGACATCAAACAGACGATCAAAAGCATTCTCTTCTTTCGCGAGATCTTTACGCGATGCAAATGGAACCAAACCAAACATAAAGCAAATCCCCTTTCTGCAACTTGCCGGAGTGGCACGCGGACGCGTGTTGCTGTCCGGGAACTCTTGAACTTCTTGATGAAGCCTCAGGCTCTCGTCCCTTTGGATCTCTCCTCCGGGGCTCTCTCCCTCGCTTCAATTATCATTGTACCACAATTGGTCAAAATGTCAATAGGTCAAATGAACAAAATTTATTTTTTTGCGCGGCTGAACGCAAGACAGGGGTACAAAACAGAGAGCCGCAATCCTTTTGGATTGCGGCTCTTCTGCTGCCTGACGGCCCCCTTTTGAGCGCCGTCTCTCTATGCAAGTTTCCCGTCAGCGGGAATTATTTGTTCATTGCTTCCTGTACAGCAACAGCGACAGCGACCGTCATGCCGACCATCGGGTTGTTACCTGCACCGATGAGGCCCATCATGTCGACGTGTGCCGGAACGGAGGAAGAACCTGCGAACTGAGCATCGCCGTGCATACGGCCCATCGTATCCGTCATACCATAGGAAGCCGGGCCGGCTGCCATGTTATCCGGATGGAGCGTACGGCCCGTGCCGCCGCCCGAAGCGACCGAGAAGTACTTCTTGCCCTTCTCGATGCAAGCCTTCTTGTAGCAGCCAGCGACCGGATGCTGGAAGCGCGTCGGGTTCGTGGAGTTACCCGTGATGGAGATATCGACATCTTCGTGCTCCATGATGGCAACGCCTTCCTGGACGGAGTCAGCGCCGTAGCACTTGACCTTTGCACGCTCCGGATCCGTGCCGTACTTGATCTCCTCGACGATGTTGAGCTTGCCCGTCTTGAAGTCGTAGTCCGTCACGACATACGTGAAGCCGTTGATGCGGCTGATGATCTGAGCAGCATCCTTGCCGAGGCCGTTGAGGATGACGCGCAGCGGGTTCTTGCGGACCTTGTTGGCCGTCTTAGCGATACCGATAGCGCCCTCAGCAGCTGCGAAGGACTCGTGGCCTGCGAGGAATGCGAAGCAGCCAGCATCCTCAGAGAGGAGCATAGCGCCGAGGTTGCCGTGGCCGAGACCGACCTTGCGGTGGTCAGCAACAGAACCCGGTACGCAGAAAGCCTGGAGGCCTTCGCCGATAGCCTTAGCGGCGTCAGCAGCCTTCGTGCAGCCTTTCTTGATGGCGATGGCAGCACCGAGCGTGTAAGCCCATTTTGCATTCTCGAATGCGATCGGCTGGAGATCTTCTACGATCTGATACGGGTTGATGCCCTTCTCATCGCAGACTTTCTTAGCATCTTCAATGGAAGCCAGACCATACTGTTTGCAGACTTCGTTGATTTTATCAATACGGCGCTCATAGCCTTCGAATAATGACATTCTATTCATTCCTTCCTTTTACCTTGAAACTCGGAATCTCGTCACGCGGCGAGGATATTACTCTTCGCGCGGATCGATGAACTTGACGCCGTCAGCGAAGCGGCCTTTCGTGCTCGTGTTGGCCTTGATTGCCTCATTGGCATCCTTGCCTGCACGGACAGCTTCCATGACTTTGCCGAGCTGTACGACTTCGTAGCCGATGATGCGGCCTTCGTTGTCGAGAGCGAGCTTCGTGACATAGCCTTCTGCGAGTTCGAGGTAACGCGGGCCCTTCTTGAGCGTGCCGTAGAGCGTACCGACCTGGCTGCGCAGGCCCTTGCCGAGGTCATCGAGACCAGCGCCGACCGGCAGGCCGTTGTCGGAGAACGCCGTCTGGCTGCGGCCGTAAGCGATCTGCAGGAAGAGCTCACGCATAGCCGTGTTGATGGCATCGCAGACGAGGTCCGTGTTGAGTGCTTCGAGGACCGTCAGGCCCGGAAGGATTTCAGCAGCCATGGCAGCGGAATGCGTCATGCCCGAGCAGCCTACCGTCTCAACGAGGGCTTCCTGGATGATGCCGTCTTTGACGTTGAGCGTCAGCTTGCAGGCACCCTGCTGCGGAGCGCACCAGCCAACACCGTGCGTCAGACCGCTGATGTCCTGGACGTTCTTGGATTTTACCCATTTGCCTTCTTCAGGAATCGGGGCAGCACCGTGATGTACTTCCTGTGCTACGCATGCCATGTCTTCCACTTTCTGTGAATAAGCAATCATTGTTCGTATTCCTCTCTTTTCTAAAATATAATACTGAGGTGCATTCTCTCTGGGGCCAGCATTGAGGGCAGGGGCCCCTGCCCTTCCTTGCTCAAGGGAATGCTGCCTCTATCGCGCAATCAAAGCTCTACGAGGTTCTTGCCCGTCATCTCTTTCGGGATGTCGAGACCAGCGAGCGTCAAGAGCGTCGGTGCGATATCGCAGAGTGCGCCGTCCTTAACGGATTTGACGCGGTCCGAAACGACGATGAACGGCACGGCGTTCGTCGTGTGCTTCGTGAACGGCTGGTTGTTGACGTAGTCCATCATCTTATCGGCATTGCCGTGGTCCGCCGTGATGCAGACCTCGCCGCCGACTTCCTTGATGGCAGCGACGAAGCGGCCGACGCAGGAGTCAACCGTCTCGACAGCCTTGACGACTGCCGGGAAGACGCCCGTATGACCGACCATGTCGCAGTTCGCGTAGTTGAGGATGATGAAGTCGTACTTCTCGGAACGGATGGCCTCGCAGACCTTGTCCGTGACCTCGACCGCGCTCATCTCCGGCTTGAGGTCATACGTAGCGACCTTCGGGCTCGGGACGAGGATGCGGTCCTCGCCCTTGTACGGCTCCTCGACGCCGCCGTTGAAGAAGAACGTGACGTGCGCGTACTTCTCCGTCTCAGCGATGCGGAGCTGCGTGAGGCCGTTGTCCTGGATGATCTCGCCGAGCGTCTTGTCGATGTGCTCCGGCGGGAAAGCGACCGCTGCATTCATGCCGTCCTCGTACTGAGAGAACGTAGCGAACGGGATCTTGAGATTCTCATCGCGCTCGAAGCCGTCGAACGTCTCATCGACGAACGCATGCGTGAGCTGGCGGGCACGGTCCGGGCGGAAGTTGAAGAAGATGGCACCGTCGCCGTTCTTCATGCCCTCATAGCCCTTGACGACGAACGGCACGACGAACTCGTCGTTGACGCCGTTCCCGTAGCTTGCCTTGAGGCCGGCTACCGGGTCGTCTGCTACGACGCCCTCTGCATGAGCGATGGCCTCATAGGCCTTCTGCTCGCGGTCCCAGCGATGGTCGCGGTCCATTGCGTAGTAGCGGCCGGCGACCGTCGCGATCTTGCCGACGCCGATCTCCTTGCACTTTGCCTCGAGCTCCTCGAGGTACGGCTGTGCGCTCTGCGGCGGCACATCGCGGCCGTCGAGGAAGGCGTGGACGTAGACGTCCTTGACGCCCTGCTGCTTTGCCATCTCGAGCAGTGCGTAGAGGTGGCCCTGGTGGCTGTGTACGCCGCCCGGGGAAACGAGGCCGAGCAGATGGACAGCGCCGCCATTTGCCTTGGCATCCTGCATGATCTTGACGAGGACTTCGTTCTTGAAGAAGTCGCCGTTCTTGATATCACGCGTGATGCGCGTGAGCTGCTGGTAGACGAGGCGGCCGGCACCGATGTTCGTGTGACCGACTTCCGAGTTGCCCATCTGGCCGTCCGGCAGGCCGACGAATTCGCCGGAAGCCTGCAGGTGGCTCGTGTTGTAGTTTGCCATGAGGCCGTCGAGGACCGGAGTCTTCGCAGCTTCTACGGCATTGCTCTTGTCGAGCTTACCACCGAGACCGCAGCCATCCATGATGATGAGTGCGACCGGTGCGTGTTTGATCTTTGCCATTGTGGATTATTACTCCTTCTAAAAGGAACCGAATCAGTAGTTGACGATCTCGCTGAAGTCCTTAGCCTTGAGCGATGCACCGCCGACGAGGGCGCCATCGACGTTCGGCTGCTTCATGAGATCCTTGATCGTAGCCGGCTTGACGCTACCGCCGTACTGGATGCGGATGCCGTCAGCTGCTTCCTGGCCGAATTCTGCTGCAACCGTCTTGCGGATGTGTGCGCAGACTTCCTCAGCCTGCTCGAACGAAGCCGTCTTGCCCGTGCCGATTGCCCAGATTGGCTCATAAGCAATGACAAGCTGAGCGACTTCTTCCGGCTTGAAGCCAGCGAGAGCAGCCTTGACCTGGCCTGCAACGAAGTCGAGATAGACACCGGCTTCGCGCTGCTCGAGGGACTCACCGCAGCAGATGATCGGCGTGATGCCAGCAGCGAAAGCAGCATGAGCGCGCTTGTTGACGCCCTCATCCGTCTCGCCGAAGTAACCGCGGCGCTCGCTGTGACCGAGGACGCAGTAGTCTACGCCGATCTCGTTGAGCATGCCCGTGGAGATCTCGCCCGTGAAGGCACCGTGGCTTTCCCAATGGACGTTCTGTGCACCGACGTGGATGTTCGTGCCGAGTGCTGCGTCAGCGACAGCTGCGAGAGCCGTAGCCGTCGGGCAGACGACAACCGTGACCTTGGCGTCCTTGACGAGCGGAGCCAGGCCACGGACGAGGTTCTTGCCCTCGACGATCGTGTTGTTCATTTTCCAGTTGCCTGCAATGATCGGAGTTCTTGCCATTTTTGAAATACCCCCTAATGCTGTATCAGATGGCGTGGAGGCCTGCCCTGCAGGCCCCACACCCAAACCTTACTTCTCTTATTTGTCAGCCAGTGCTGCAATGCCCGGCATCTCTTTGCCTTCGAGGAACTCGAGCGTAGCGCCGCCGCCCGTGGAGACGTGCGAGATCTTGTCCGTCAGGCCCGTCTTCTTGAGGGCTGCAACGGAGTCGCCGCCGCCGACGATGGAGATAGCGCCGTTTTCCGTAGCCTTGGCGACAGCCTTAGCAACAGCGAGCGTGCCTTTTGCAAAAGCATCAAACTCGAATACGCCCATCGGTCCGTTCCAGATGACCGTCTTAGCGCCTTCAAGAGCCTTCGTGTACTCTTCCGACGTCTTCTTGCCGGAATCGAGTGCCTGCCAGCCATCCGGTACTTTGTCGACGTCAACCGTCTTCGTGTTGGCATCGGCAGCGAACTTGTCGGCAATGACGAGGTCGACCGGCAGGACGACCTTGACGCCCTTGTCTTCTGCTTTCTTGAGCAGCTCGCGAGCGAGATCGTACTTGTCCGGCTCGCAGAGGGAATCGCCAATCGGCAGGCCCTTGGCTGCATCAAACGTATGAGCCATGCCGCCGCCGATGATGATCGTGTCGACCTTGTCGATCATGTTGCTGATGACGCCAATCTTATCGGAGACCTTGGCACCGCCGATAATGGCGACGAACGGATGCTGCGGGTTCTCGAGCGTCTTGCCGATGTAGTTGATTTCCTTTTCCATCAGGAAGCCAGCAACCGTCTCGATGTACTTCGGAACGCCTGCGTTCGAAGCATGAGCGCGGTGGGAAACACCGAAAGCATCGTCGACTGCGAGATCGCAACCGGAAGCGAGCTGCTTCGCAAACTCGGGATCGTTCTTCTTCTCTTCCTTGTGGTAACGGAGGTTCTCAAGCAGCAGGACTTCGCCCGGCTTCAGCGCAGCCTTTGCGGCATCTGCCTCAGCGCCGACGCAGTCGGAGGCCCACTTGACATCGCGGCCGAGCAGCTCGGAGAGGTGCTTGACGAGGTACTTCGTGGAGAACTTGTCCTCGCGCGCCTCGGTTGGGCGGCCGATGTGGCAGGCGATGACGAGAGCTGCACCGTGGTCGAGCAGGTAGTTCAGGGTCGGCAGCGTGCGGACCATGCGCGTGTCGTTCGTGATGTTCATCTTGTCGTCGAACGGGACATTGTAGTCGACGCGGACGAATACTTTCTTGCCGTTTACGTCAACGTCTTTGATGGTTTTCTTGTTCATCGTAAAACCTCCAAGGTCTTTTTCTCATAAAAAATGAGGTCCGGCCCAAACAAACGGCCGGACCTCAAGAGATCTTCTACTGTATTCAGTTGAGAACTCTTAATTCAATTACTTTACTTCCTCAGCGAAGTACTTGATCGTGCGAACCATCTGGCTCGTGTAGGAGTTCTCGTTGTCGTACCAGGAAACAACCTGTACGAGGGAGTTGCCGTCGCCCGTGTGGGAAACCATCGTCTGCGTAGCATCGAACAGGGAGCCATAACGCATGCCGACGATATCCTTCGAAACGATCTCGTCTTCGTTGTAGCCGAAGGACTCCGTAGCAGCAGCCTTCATAGCAGCGTTGATGCCTTCAACCGTGACTTCACCCTCAACAACAGCATAGAGCAGCGTCGTGGAGCCCGTCGGGGTCGGAACGCGCTGTGCAGCACCGATGAGCTTGCCGTTCAGGTCCGGCAGAACGAGGCCGATAGCTTTAGCAGCACCCGAGGAAGCCGGAACGATGTTCTCGGAAGCAGCACGGCTGCGGCGGAGGTTACCCTTGCGCTGCGGGCCATCGAGGACCATCTGGTCGCCCGTGAAAGCATGGATCGTCTGCATGATGCCGCTCTTGATCGGAGCGAACTTGTTCAGAGCGTCAGCCATCGGAGCGAGGCAGTTCGTCGTGCAGGATGCAGCGGAGATAACTTTCGTGCCAGCCGGGATCGTCTTGTGGTTCGTGTTGAATACGATCGTCGGGAGGTCGTTACCAGCCGGAGCGGAGATAACAACTTTCTTAGCGCCGGCTGCGAGGTGAGCGGAAGCCTTCTCTTTGGACGTGTAGAAGCCCGTGCACTCGAGAACGACATCTACATCGTGCTTAGCCCAAGGAATGTCTTTTGCATCGCGCTCAGCATAGATCTTGATCGTCTTGCCTTTGACCGTGATCGTGCCAGCTTCGTCATCAGCGGAGACCGTGTCAGCATACTCATATCTGCCCTGGGAAGAATCGTACTTCAGCAGGTATGCGAGCATGGACGGCTTCGTGAGGTCGTTGATAGCGACGACTTCATAACCCTCAGCGTCGAACATCTGACGGAATGCGAGACGACCGATACGGCCAAAACCATTGATAGCAACTTTTACTGCCATTTGAAAATTACCCCCTAAATAGTCTTAGAAGTTTCAGTTCTTACAGGTCTAATGATACAATAAACGCAGTCCAAATGTCAATGGTTTTGTCATAAATTGAACCAATTACAGTCGCGCTAAAAATGTATATTGTCAGAATTTTATGCTTTAAATTTATAACAAGAGAGTTCCCCCGTGGAATGCCTTTGAACGCTGATAAACAATAGGAAGTCAACCGTTTCTATACAAAAAACTGACAAGCATTTTTGCTTGTCAGCTCTTCTATCATACATAAATTATATTAATACTTTGGCGGAATCTCATTCCCCATCCGCCGCTGCCTGCTCTTCTTTCTCCATCTTCTCGAGGGCCAGCAGGGCCTGCACGAGGATGGCGCACTCGAGGCGCTTTTTCTGGATCTCGCAGCCGACTTCGTAGGGCTCGCGGATGTCGCCGTGGAAGAGGTCGGCATTGGCATGGCAGCCGCCCGAGCAGAAGAAGCGCGCCCAGCAGTCGCGGCACTTCGGCTTGTTGAGCACGTGGCTCTCGCGGAAGTACTGGGGAAGCTCCGTGTTCGTGATGCCCTCGTAGATGTCGCCGAGCTTATAGCCCTCGCGGCCGACGAACTGATGGCACGGATAGAGGTCGCCGTTCTCCGAGACGGCAACGTACTCATGGCCGGCACCGCAGCCCGACAGGCGCTTGGCGACGCACGGGCCATTCGAGAGATCCATGTTGAAGTGGAAGAACCAGAAGCCCCGGCCCTCGCGGTGGCGCTTCATGTAGGCCTCGGTCAGGCGGTCGTACTCCTCGCGGATGCGCGGCAGGTCTTCCTCCGTGAAGCCGAGCGGGCTGTCCTTCATGACGACCGGCTCGACCGAGAGGATGTTGAAGCCCTCGTCGACCATCGAGAGGACGTCCTTCGTGAAGTCCATATTATTGTGGGTGTAGGTGCCGCGCAGGTACGTGTAGACGCCGCGGTAGTCCCAGTCGCCGCCCTTGCGGCTTGCGATGCACTTCTTGAAGTTCTTGACGATGCGGTCGTACGTGCCGTGGCCGCCCGCATCCGGACGCATGGCGTCGTTGACTTCCTTGCGGCCGTCGAGCGAGAGCACGAGCGAGAAGTCGTTGTCATTGAGCCACTTGATGTTCTCATCATTGAGGAGCATACCGTTCGTCGTCATCGTGAGCTTGAACTTCTTGCCCGTCTCCTTCTCGCGCTGGCGGGTGTACTCCGTCACGGCCTTGACGGTCTTCATGTTCATGAGCGGCTCGCCGCCGAAGAAGTCGACCTCACAGTGCTTGCGCGGGCCACAGCTCTCGATGAGGAAGTCGATGGCGCGCTTGCCGACTTCCGGCGTCATGACGGCGCGCTCCTGGCCGTAGCTTCCACCGTCGCCGAAGCAGTACTTGCAGCGCAGGTTGCAGTCCTGCGCAACCATGAGGCAGATGGACTTGATGAGGCCCTTCTGCTTGAACGTCGGCGGCACATCGATGTCCGGCGCGAAGAGCTCGCCCATCTCCATGAGTTCGTGGAGCTCCCCGAGCGCTTCGCGGAGGTCCGCTTCCGGATAGACGTCCTTGAGCACCGCGACGACTGCCTCGTCGTTCGTGCCGTCGAACGTGTCCATCATGTCGTAGATCATCTTGTCGATGACATGGACCGCACCACTGTTGATGTCGAGCAGGATGTAATGGCCGCCCTGTTCGAATTTATGGATTTTCGCTTTCATCGTTACTCCTTTGATAGCAAAAAAGCCTTCCCAGATGGGAAGGCTCTTCACGAAACATTATTTCTCGCAAACCTGATTGCCTACCGTGCAGGAAGTCTTGCAAGCAGACTGGCAGGATGCCTGGCACTCGCCGCAGCCGCCCGTCTTGAGCGAAGCCTGCATCGAAGGTTTATTGACCGTCTTGATGTGTTTCATCGTCAGCCCTCCTAACTAGATAAAATCATATCTCTCTTTATTCTATCTGTTTTCGCCTGTATTCGCAAGAATTTATTTTGTGCAGGCCACCATGCGGCGCTCCACAAACGTCACGATGGCGAGGTCCACCATCGCCGCGAGCTCCTCGGCCGCGCCGAAATTCACGGCGACGGCGGAGGCCGTGTGCGCGTCGGAGCCGAGCGTCACGTAGCGGCCGCCGAGCTCGCGGTAGCGCGTGTAGACGGGCATGAGCTCCTTGCAGGCCGTGCGGCTCCCAAGGCGGCGCGTGTTGAGCTCGAGGACGGTATCCGTCTCGATGGCCGCGCGCAGGATGGCGTCGATGTCCTCCTGGAAGGTGCCGTAGGAGACTTCAGGGTTATCGTAGGGCGCATAGCGCGCGATGTAGTCGATATGGCCGAGCACGTCGATGTGCGCGCCGTAGCGGCGGACGTTTTCTGCCATAAGCGCGTAGTAGCGATGAAACGCTACCTCTTTGCTCTTGCCCTCGTAGTAGGCCGGGTAGTAGATGTCCTGCCCGTCGACGATGTGCTGCGAGCCGATGACGATGTCAAACGGCGCCTGCTGGAGGAAGTTGCAATTGCCCTCAAGGATGGACTCGTTCATGCCGATCTCGATGCCGAGGTGCAGGCGCTCGCCGCGATAGGGCTCATAGGCCTGCCAGTAAGCCTGCGGATCGAAGGTGAAGTCCATGTCGCCCGGATAGTCGAGGTCGAGGTGCTCGGTGAACGCGAGCCCGACGCCCGCCTCCCGCGCCTTCTCGATGGCATCGGCCGCCTGCATCTCAGAATCCGCCGAGAAGGCGGTGTGGCTGTGGCTGTCAAAGATCATCGTGCACCTCAGTCTTTCTCCGCGTCGATGACCGGGACTCTCGCCCGGATGATGACCATCGCGATGGCGAGGCAGATGATGCCCGTCAGGAGGCCGAGCCAGCCGTTCTCCGTCAGGCCGTCTACGATGTAGCCGAAGAAGCTGCAGGTAGCGACGACGCCGACGTACGGCAGCTGCGTGCTGACGTGGTCGATGTGGTGGCACTGGGCGCCGGCCGAGGCGAGGATGGTCGTATCAGAGATTGGCGAGGCGTGGTCGCCGCAGACGGCGCCTGAGAGGACGGCCGCCACGCAGACGACGAGCATGCTCGGGTCATTCATGCCGAGCACGGCGATTGCAATCGGGATCAGGATGCCGAACGTGCCCCACGACGTGCCCGTCGCAAAGGCGAGGCCTGCTGCCACGAGGAAGAAGATCGGCGGCAGGAACATGATGATCGAAGCGTGGGCGCTGACAATCGCGCCGACGAAGCCGCCGAGGTTCAGGTAGTCCTTGCTGCAGATGCCCGAGAGCGTCCAGGCGAGGCAGAGGATGAAGATGGCCGGCGTCATCGCCTTGAAGCCCCAGCCGAAGCTGTCACAGAAGGCGTTGAAGGAGATGATGCGGCGCGGCAGGTAGAGGAAGCCCGTGAAGACGAAGGCGATGAAAGAGCCGAGCACGAGTGACTTGGCCGAATCGCAGTTCGCGAATGCCTCGGCGATCGTTTTGCCCTCGTGGATGCCGCCCGTGTAGAGCATGCCGTAAACGCAGGCCGCGATGAGCACGATGAGCGGCAGGATGAGGTCGATGATCTTGCCATGGCCGAGCTCCATGTCAGCCGACTTCTGCTCTGCGTCCGCGTATTCCTTCGGGATGACGAACTTCTTGCTGTTCTCGCGGATGCTCTCGCCCATCGCCGCGAAGTCGCGGGCCGTCCAGATGATGAAGAGCATGAAGAGGATCGTCAGCCAGGCGTAGAGGTTAAACGGGATGGTCTGCAGGAAGAGGCTGAAGCCGTCGATTGTGCTGTCCTCCGGCAGCGAGGAGCCGACGGCGGCCGCCCAGCTCGAGACCGGCGCGATGATGCAGACAGGCGCTGCCGTCGCATCGATGATGTAGGCAAGCTTCGTGCGCGCGACCTTGAGCTTGTCCGTGACCGGGCGCATGACGGTGCCGACCGTCAGGCAGTTGAAGTAATCGTCGATGAAGATGACAATGCCGAGAAGGGCCGTCAAGAGGAGGGCGCTGCGCTGCCCCTTGATGGTCTTCGAGGCCCACTCGCCGTAGGCGCGCGTCGCGCCCGAGCGGCTGATGGCCGCGACGAGGATGCCGAGGATGACGAGGAAGACGAGGATGTTGACGTTGCTGCCGACCTTGTCGGACATGACCGTGAACATCGTGAGGATGGATTCGAGGATATTGCCGCCCGTGAACAGCAGGGCACCGGAGAAGATGCCGATGATCAGGGACATGTAGACCTCTTTTGTCCAGAGCGCCAGCACGATCGTGATGACCGGCGGCAGGATGGACCAGGCTGTTGCTGCCATTATCATACCTACTTTCTTGTATATGTTTTGCGGATCGATACAGACATATTCTATAACAAGATTGTCATAGTAGCAAATACTTTATGCATTTTCCTCTGCGGCAAAGGCATCGGCGAGGCGGCCGAATTCCTCGAGCGTCAACGTCTCGCCGCGGCGCGTCGGGTCGATGCCCGACTGCTCGAGCGCATCGCGCACGGCTTCCTTCGAGAAGCCGCCGCCCTTCAGTGCGTTCATGAGCGTCTTGCGGCGCTGCCCGAAGGCGGCCTTGACGACGCGGAAGAAGAGCTTCTCGTCCTGCACGGCCACGGCCGGCTCCTTGCGCACGCGGCACGAGACGACGACGCTCATGACCTCCGGCGCCGGGATGAAGGAGCGCGGCGGCACGTCGAGCACGATCTCCGGCTCCGTGTAGTACTGGACCGCCACGGAGAGCGCGCCGTAGATGCGCGAGCCCGGCTTAGCCGTCATGCGCTCCGCCACTTCCTTCTGCACCATCGTGACCATGTGCGTGATGGGCAGGCGGCGCTCCAGGAGCGTCATGAGGATTGGCGTCGTGATGTAGTACGGCAGGTTTGCCGCAACCTTGAACGGCGCCTCCCCCATGATCTCGGGGATGTTGACCTTGAGAATGTCGCCCGGCACGATGCGCACGTTGTCGTAGGCCTTGAGTGTCTCCTTGAGCACGGTCGGCAGCTTCTTGTCGAGCTCGACGGCCGTGACGTCGGCGCCGGCCTCTGCGAGGCCCTGCGTCAGCGTGCCGATGCCCGGCCCGATCTCGAGCACGCGGTCGCCCGGCTCAATCTCGGCCGCCTCGACGATGCCCTGCACGATGCGCGCATCGATGAGGAAGTTCTGGCCGAGCTTCTTGCTCATGCGCAGGCCGAATGCCTTGAGGATGTGCAGCGTGACCTCGCGGCTCGCGATCTTCGGCTGCAGTACCTTTTCGTCTTCTTTATTCATTGCTGTCCTCCTGCTCTCTATCCTCGCGCTCCATCTCCTCGATGGCGCGGTCAAATTCCTCTCTCGTGACGCCGTAGTGATTGAGGCGCGTCAAGAACGTCTTGGCGTTGGCAAAGCCGAGCCCGAGTTTCTCGCCGAGGCGCGCGCGGCGCGCCGAAGCATCCACAGCGCCCGAGAGGCCGTGGAGGATGAGGTCGGCACCCGTGAACGTCTTCTTGGGCTCCCAGTCCAGCGTGCGGACCTTCGCGAGCGCCTTGCGGATGGCCTCAGGCTTTGCCTGTTCGATGCCGATGTCGTCGTTGGCCGTCGCCTCCTCGACGGGCACGAATGCGTGCTTGGCCTCGGGGAAGCGCCGCGAGAGGTACTTGCGGATGCGCTCGCCGGCCGAGTCCGGATCTGTCATGATGATGATGCCGCGCTTCTTGTAGGCCTGCTCAATGTTCTTGAGCGCCTGCGGCTTGAGGTTGAATCCCTCCGTGATGATGCAGTCGGCCTCGACTGCCTTGTCGATGGCGACGACGTCCATCTTGCCCTCGACCACCAAAACTTCCTTGATCATATCGTTCCCTTCTCAAAGCCCTTCTGGGACTTCGCTTCTTTTCCGTTCTGTCCTTCTTGTCCTTTCGGCACGCCTTCGAGCAGCGGCAGGACGGCCGCGTAGACGTCGGCGTGGATGGCCGCAACGGAGCGCGGCTCGCCATTCTCGCTGCACGCGACGCGCGTCCAGCCGTACTTCGCGGCCAGTTCTTCGTAGGCCGCATGGCAGCGGTGTAGATACGCCCTGTCGCGCTCGTGGATGTCCTTCTCCTGCGCCGTTTCTTCGACCCGCGCCGCAATCAGGCGGTCGGCCACCTCGGGGTCCATGTCGAGGAAGACGACCTTGTCGGGCACGGGCAGGCCGAGCTTGTGGAACTCAAAGTCCCAGAGCCAGTCGAGGAACGCCTCGCGCTCCTTCCGGTCCGTCAGCTTGACGGCCTGATGCACCATGTTCGAGGTCGTGTAGCGGTCGGCGAGGATGATCGCGCCCGCCTCGTACGCCTTCTTCCACTTCATGCGGTACGAGGCGTAGCGGTCGACCGCGAAGAACGTCGAAGCTGCGTAGGCGTTGACGTCCTCTGCGTGGCCGCCGAAGTCGCCGCGCAGGTACATGCGCACGAGCATCGAGGAGTCCGCCGCATAGTCGGGGAACTCGATGCGGTGCACGCGATAGCCCTCGCGGCAGAGGTGGTCGTAGAGCGCCTTCGTCTGCGTCGCCTTGCCCGAGCCGTCGCCCGCTTCGATGATGATGAGTTTTCCCTTTCGTTCCATCTATTTCACTGCTCCCCTCTTCCGACGACCTGCAATTCCGTAAGCGATGCGTCGCGCGGGCCGACGACCTTGAGGCCGAGCGACTGCATCGCGTGGATGTAGTGCAGGCTCGCCGCATCGATGATATCGCCGGGGCAGAGGATCGGGATGCCCGGCGGGTAGAACATGACCTGCTCGGCCGCGATACGCCCCTCCGCCTCGCCAAACGGCACGCTGCACTTCGGCGCGAAGAACGCCTCGCGCGGCGTCATGCCCTGCGCGGGCACGGCGGGCAGCTCTGCCGCCACAGCACTGGCCGCAACTGTCGCGCGACGGTGGTCACGCGCGAGTCCCTGCAGTGCCGCCAGCAGGTAGTCCGCCTGCTCTTTCCCATCCGCGTACGAGAGGATGAAGAGCAGGTTGCGCGCATCGGAGAGCTCGCACTGGACCTTGTACTCGTGGCGCAGGATGGATTCGGCCTCGACGCCGCTGAGGCCGAGGCCCGTGACCTGCACCGTGATCTTCGTCGTATCGAGCCCCGTCGCGCCGGGATAGTCCGTGTACTCCGGCCCAAACGACCAGAGCCCGTCAATCTCGTTGATGGCGCGGCGCAGCTTCTCTGCAAGGCGCACAGCTCTGCCAACCGTCTCGCGGCCATCCTCTGCCATCTGCAACCGCGCGATGTCGAGCGAGGCTAAGAGCAGCTGGTTGGGGCTCGTCGACTGCAGGAGACTCGCGGCCTCGCGCACGCGCTCCCTGCTGACGCGCGGCCCGCTAGTAAGCAGCATCGAGGCCTGCGTCATCGCGCCGAGGATCTTATGCGTGCTCTGCGCGGCCATATCGGCGCCGCAGTCGATGGCCTGCGGCGGCAGATCGTCTGAGAAGCGCAGGTGCGGGCCGTGCGCCTCGTCGACGAGCAGCAGCATGCCGTGCGCATGGACAAGCTCCGCGATTTCTGCCAAGCTGTACGTCACGCCGTAGTACGTCGGGTAGACGCAGACGAGCGCCTTCGCCTCGGGATGTGCCGCAATGGCACTGCGGACCGTCTCCTCAGTCAAGCCCATCGCGATGCCGAGGCTCTCGTCGATCTCGGGCTGCAGGAAGACGGGCCGCGCGCCTGCAAGGATGATGCCGCCGATGACCGAGCGGTGCGCATTGCGCGGCACGAGGACGGTGTCGCCGGGCGCTAAAGCGCCCATGAGCATCGTGTGGATGGCCCCCGTCGTGCCGTTGATCATGAAGAATGCCTGGTCGGCGCCGTAGAGCGCGGCCGCCATCTCCTGCGCCTCCTTGATGCACATCGTCGGCTCGTGCAGGTCATCGAGCTCCTCCATCAGCGAGACCTCCTCGCGCAGTCCCTCTTCCGTCACGAGCGCCTTCAAGAGCGGATGCGCGCCAAGCCCCTGCTTGTGCCCCGGCGTGTGGTAGGCCCTCGCGCCATCCGCCGCATACGCCTTCATGGCCTCGGCAATCGGCGCCCGAAGCGCCTCATCGTGTCGTTTCTCCACCTCATTCACCCTTCTTCTTTCTGCCAGTCCTGGCATTTATCCACCGTCCCTGTTAAAAATGTGCATAAAAATGTGGATAACTACGCCGAAAAACGCCAAGTTATCCACAGACTGCACGTCTATCTATCGTTTTTGCTGCCGCCGTGCAAAGAGGATGGCCAAAAAGAGAACCACTGCGCCAATGACGATAGCGATGTCGTTCTTGCCGAAGAGGGCCTCAGAGCCGCCTTCCTCCACCTTTGCGCAGAGTGCCAGTCCGACGAGCACGACGACGAGGAGATTCGAGATCTTCCTGAGCATTGACCGGTTCATTTCTTGCCCTTGCGCTCCTTCGCACGTTCCTTCGCAGCCTTCTCCTTCGCCTTGACCTTGTCATCAAGCTTCTTCTGCTGCTGATACTTCGCGTAGTCGACGCCCATGCTCGCCAGCTTGTGCTTGACGCTCATCATCGGATGGCGCAGGAACATGCGCTTGCTCGTCGAGTCCATGATCTTGAGGAACTCCTGCGTCTGCTTCGCGCCGAAGCACGGGCGCTCGCAGCGGTCGCAGATCGGCTTCGTGATGCCGTACGGGCAGCGGTCCATCTTCGTCATGACCGTCGCTAAAAGCGCCGTGCACTTCGGGCAGAGCTTATTGCCCGAAGTGCCATGATGGCTGTGGCAGTAGATGCCGAACCGCTTGCGGATATCGGCCTTTTCCTTCGGGATGTTATTCTTGATCTCTACCGGTTTCTTCTTCGGCAGGAAACGCGAGAAAATACTCATGTCAATCACCCTTCACTGTGGTTTCTAAAGATAAATACTACTCTATTGTAAGGTCAACGGCAAAGAAAAGCAAGCGCCGCGCTCACTTGAAGAGCTCGAAGAGCTGCTTGCCGATGAGCACCGTCGTCATGATGATGAAGAGCGGGCGCACGTAGCCTGCGCCCTTCGAGAGCGCCACGCGCGCGCCGCACCAGGCACCGACGATCATCGCGAGGCCCATCGGGATGGCGTGCGCAAAGTCGACGATGCCGAAGTAGCTGAAGAGCACGGCCGCCGCGATGTTGCTCGCGAAGTTCAGCGCGCGCGCATTGGCCGCCGCGCCGAGGAAGTCGAAGCCGACCATCAGGAAGGCAAAGAGCAGGAAAGAGCCCGTGCCCGGTCCGAAGAAGCCATCGTAGAAACCGAAGGTGAACGCCACAACCCCTGATAACACGAGCAGCCGCGTGCTCATGCCCTGATACGTCGACTCGCGGCCCCAGTCCTTCTTGCAGATGCTGTAGATCAGTACGAGGATCAGCATGACGACGACGAGCGGCCGCAGGAATTCCGACGGGATCTGGCGCACGGCCAGCACGCCGACGGCCGAGCCCACGAGCGAAATCGGGAAGAGCCGGCGGATGAGCCAGCCGTCGACCTTGCCGGAGCGCACGAACGTCACGAAGCTCGTGAACGCGCCCATGACGGCCGCGACCTTGTTGGTGCCGAGCACCGTGAGGGGCGGCAGGCCCGTCCACATCAGCGCCGGGATCGAGATGAGCCCGCCGCCGCCGACGACCGAGTCGATGAAGGCCGCCATGAAGCCAAAGAACACGAGAAAGCCAAGTGTGTTGATATCCAATAATTCCATCAAATAACGCCCTTTCTTGCATGATATTTTTCATTATATCATACTATCCGCCATCTAGGACGGACAAAAAGACGGGCAAAAAAGAAAGCCCTGCAGCAGGACTGCAGGACTTCTTCAGCCAATCTTTATTCCTCGAATTCCGAGCCGATGGCGCGCAGGCGCGCAATCGAGCGGCGCAGCGCCAATTCGGCGCGGTCGATATCGACATCCTTGCCTTCAGGCGTACCCTGATGGAAAGCGGCAATGCGGGCCTTGGCGCGGGCCATAGCTTCCTTCGCGCGGTTGATATCGATGTCGATCGGCTGCTCAGCAGCCGTCGCGAGCACCGTGATCTTCTCCGGCGTGACTTCCATGAAGCCACCCGCGACTGCGATGAGCTGTTCATCGCGGTCGGCACCGAGGCGGATGCGCATGGCATGCGGCACGAGGCCCGCGACGAGCGGTGCGTGGTGCGGCAGGATGCCGAGCTCGCCGCCCGTCGAGCGCACGATCAGCATGCTGATGTCATTCTCGTAGACCACTTTATCCGGTGAGACAATCTCTAGCTTGATAGTCGCCATCGATTATCCCTCCTCTTCTTTGATCTTCCGTGCTTTCTCGACTGCCTCATCGATTGTGCCGACCATGTAGAAGGCATTCTCCGGCAGGTCGTCATACTTGCCCTCGAGGATCTCCTTGAAGCCGCGCACCGTCTCCTTGAGCGGCACGTACTTGCCCGGCGAACCCGTGAACACCTCTGCGACGAAGAACGGCTGCGAGAGGAAACGCTGGATCTTGCGCGCACGCGAGACCGTCAGCTTATCCTCATCGGAGAGCTCTTCCATGCCGAGGATGGCGATGATATCCTGGAGCTCCTTGTACTTCTGCAGCACAGCCTGGACGCCGCGGGCGACCTTGTAGTGCTCCTCGCCGAGGACCTCGGCGTTGAGGATGCGGCTCGTCGAATCGAGCGGGTCGACAGCCGGGTAGATGCCGAGCTCGGCAATCTGGCGCGAGAGGACCGTCGTGGCATCGAGGTGCGTGAACGTACCAGCCGGTGCCGGGTCCGTCAGGTCATCGGCCGGGACATAGACGGCCTGGACCGACGTGATGGAACCATTCTTCGTCGAGGTGATGCGCTCCTGCAGGGCACCGATATCCGTGGACAGCGTCGGCTGATAGCCGACGGCCGACGGCATACGGCCGAGCAGTGCCGATACCTCAGAACCAGCCTGGATGAAGCGGAAAATGTTGTCGATGAAGAGCAGCACGTCCTGATGCTGGACATCGCGGAAGTACTCCGCCATCGTCAGGCCCGTCAGGGCAACGCGCATACGTGCTCCTGGCGGCTCGTTCATCTGGCCGTAGACGAGTGCCGTCTTGTCGATGACGCCCGACTCGGTCATCTCGCCCCAGAGGTCATTGCCCTCACGGGTGCGCTCGCCGACGCCGGCGAAGACGGAGTAACCGCCGTGCTCCGTCGCGATGTTGTGGATGAGCTCCATGATGAGGACCGTCTTGCCGACGCCTGCGCCGCCGAAGAGGCCCGTCTTGCCGCCCTTGGAGTACGGAGCGATGAGGTCAACGACCTTGATGCCCGTCTCGAGGACCTGTGCGCTCGTCTCCTGCTCGTCGAACTTCGGAGCCGGGCGATGGATTGGCCAGAACTCCTTGTTGCCGACAGGAGCCGGGTTGTGGTCAACCGTCTGACCGAGTACGTTGAAGACGCGGCCGAGGCATTCCGTGCCGACCGGGACCATGATCGGGTTGCCCGTGTCGACTGCTTCCATGCCGCGCGTCAGACCGTCCGTCGAGCTCATGGCGATGCAGCGCGTGACGCTGTCGCCAAGATGCTGCATGACCTCGACGACGAGGTCGATGTCAATGCTCGTCTTGCCCTTGATGGTGACGGCATTGAGGATTGCCGGCAGCTCGCCCGCCGGGAATTCAATATCTACGACAGGTCCGATGACCTGTACGACTTTACCTTTTGCCAATGGTAAACCTCCTTATATGCCCTCACTTAAGGGCTTCGGCGCCGCCGACAATCTCAGTGATCTCACGGGTAATGCCAGCCTGACGTACCTTGTTGTAATGCAGATTGAGTTTATCCATGAGGTCTTCTGCGTTGTCCGTCGCGTTGCTCATCGCGTTCATGCGCGAGGAGAGCTCGCTGGCAGCCGACTGCAGAAGCGCTGCGTAAACGACCGTGAAGAGATACTGCGGCAGCATGAAACCGAGCACCGTGGCGGCATCCGGTTCATAGATGTACTCGACGTTCAGATCGTCCTGATCCTCTGCCTTCAGCGGAGCAAACGGCAGCAGTGCCCCCGACTTCGGCTCACAGGTGATGGCCGAGACGAACTTCGTGTAGACCATGACGATCTCGCGGTACTCGCCCGTCTTGTAGAGGCGGATGAGCTCGAGCGCGATGTCGCGCGCGTCCTCCGAAGAAGGATGCTCGCTGATGCCGATGAACTCCTTGATGACGTTGTGGCCGCGGCTCTTGAAGTGGCCCACGCCCTTGCGTCCGACGATGACGAAGTCCGTGTCGTTCTCTTTCTCTATGAGGGCCTCTGCCGCCTTGCAGGCATTCGACGAATACGCGCCTGCAAGTCCCTTGTCCGAGGTGATCAGGAAGACGAGCTTCTTGCCGTCCTCGTGTTTCTCAAGCAGCGGGTGCGAGAAGTCCATGCCGGCGTTCTTGGCGACGGCGTGGACGACCTCGCTGACCTTCTGCGCATAGGGACGGTTCGCGGTTGCAGCCTCTTTGGCATGGCGCAGACGGCTCGTGGCGACCATGTTCATGGCACTCGTGATCTGCTTGGTACTCTTTACGCTCTTGATGCGATGGCGAATATCCTGTAAACTAGCCAAAAAGAATCACCTCGCCTTACGCCATTTTATACGGTACAGTTTCCTTGAACTCCATGATCGCATTCTTGAGCTCCGTCTCCAGAGCGTCATCGAATTTCTTCTGCTCAATGATCTTCTGTGCGACTTCCGGATGCTGCGTGCGCATGAACTTCAGGAAGTCCGTCTGGAACTCGACGACCTTCTCGACCGGGATATCGACGAGATAGCCCTTGGCGGCCGTGTAGATGACCATGACCTGTTCCTGGACGAGCAGCGGGCTGTACTGCGGCTGCTTCAGCGTCTCGACCATGCGGATACCGCGGTCGAGCTGTGCCTTCGTCTCCTTGTCGAGGTCCGAGGCGAACTGCGAGAACGCTGCGAGCTCGCGGTACTGCGCGAGGTCGAGGCGCAGCGTACCTGCTACCTGCTTCATGGCCTTGATCTGAGCCGAGCCACCGACACGCGATACGGAGAGGCCGACGTTGATGGCCGGACGGATACCAGAGTAGAAGGAATCCGTCTCGAGCATGATCTGGCCGTCCGTGATGGAGATGACGTTCGTCGGGATGTAGGCCGAGAGGTCACCGGCCTGCGTCTCGATGATTGGCAGCGCCGTGATGGAGCCGCCGCCGAGCTCATCGTTGAGCTTCGCTGCGCGCTCGAGCAGACGGGAATGGAGGTAGAAGACATCGCCCGGATATGCTTCACGTCCTGGCGGTCTACGGAGCAGCAGGGACATGGCGCGGTAAGCCGCTGCATGCTTCGTGAGGTCATCGTAGACGCAGAGGCATGCCTTGCCTTGATACATGAAGTGCTCAGCCATCGCAACACCGGCATACGGTGCGAGATACTGCAGCGGTGAGCTGTCAGCAGCCGTAGCGGCTACGACGATCGTGTAGTCCATCGCGCCGCGCTCTTCGAGCGTCTTGACGACGCGCGCAACTGTCGAGGCCTTCTGGCCGATGGCGACATAGACGCAGATGCAGTTCTGGTCGTGCTGGTTGAGGATCGTGTCGATCGCGATGGCCGTCTTGCCGATGCCGCGGTCGCCGATGATGAGCTCACGCTGGCCACGGCCGATCGGTACGAGGGCGTCGATAGCCTTGATGCCTGTCTGCAGCGGCTCCTTGACCGGCTTGCGGTCTGCGATGCCCGGTGCCGGGTACTCGACCGGACGCGTCTCTGTCGTCTCGATCTTGCCCTTGCCGTCAATTGGACGGCCGAGAGCATCGACGACGCGGCCGATCATGGCCTCGCCGACAGGGACCTGCATGATGCGGCCCGTGCGCTTGACCTGCGAGCCCTCTTTGATTTTCGTCTCGCCGCCTAAGATAACGGCACCGACGTTGTCCTGCTCAAGGTTCAGGACCAGACCATAAATATCATTGCCGAAATCGAGCAGCTCGCCCGCCATAGCCTTGTCAAGGCCATGGATGTGCGCGATGCCGTCACCGATCTCGATAACGGAACCAACATCATCAACGTTGAGGTCCACATCATAGTTCTTGATCTGGTCCTTGATGATGGCCGTTATTTCTTCCGGATTCATTTTCATAACTTCGCTGTCACCCCAGTTTCATCACTCATTAGCCAGTAATTTTCTCTTCATCGTCTCGAGACGGCCAGCGACACTGCCATCGATGCGGCGGTCGCCGATCTTGACGACAACACCGCCGATAAGGGACTTGTCCTCGTGGAGGCGGAGCTCCACCTTCTTGCCCGTTATCTGTTCCAGTTTGTCTGCGATGGCCTTCTGCTGCTTCTTTGAAGCGGCAGTGGCAGTCGTCACGTCTGCAATCAGGATGCCTCTGGCTTCATTCGAAAGTGCGCGGTACTCGTCCACTATTGCCGGGAACAGCACGAAACGGTGCTTGTCGACCAGCAGCAACAGAAAGTGGTACACGTCCTTCGAGAGCTCCTTCTTGAAGCATTTCTGCAGGAGCTCCTTCTTGAGCTTCGGATCAACCTGCGGGTTGGAGAAGAACTCGATTGCCTGCGGCACTGACTCGATGCCCTCGCGCGCGGCCTTGAGCTCATCGCCATACTCCACGAGCTTGCCCTCTTCCTGCGCAATCTCGAAGATTGCCTTGGCGTATTTCCGTACAAGCTGTAAGTTTAGCATGGCAGATCACCAATCTTGTCCTTGTCGAGTTCTTTGACGAAATCCGTGATCAATGCTTCGTTCTCGGATTTATCCATGTTCTTAGCAACGATCTTACCGGCAGCTGCCATAGACAGCGTAATCATCTCAGCGCGCAGCTGCTGGACTGCATGCTCGCGCTCGCGCTCGATCTCTGCCTTCGCGGCCTTGCGCATCTGTTCGATCTCGCGCTTGACTTCTGCGCGTTTTGCCTCACGCTCTTCACTTGCACGCTTCTCGGCCATCAAGACGATGTTCTCGGCCTTGACGTTCGCCTCAGCGAGCTTCGCCTTGTACTCGGCCAAGAGCTTGTCGGCCTCCTCAGCATCCGCATCCGCCTTGTCGAGGCTCTCCTGGATGCGGTCCTGACGAGCCTTGAGCATCCGGACGACCGGCTTATAGGCAAATGCGCGAAGGATACCAGCCAAGATCAAGAAGTTCAAGATCTGAGCGATCAATGTGGCATTGATATCTATCAATTGCTATGCCCCCCTTTTACGTTCTTCATCAAAATGGAATTATTTGATGAGCGGGTTCGCATAGAGCATGATCAGAGCAACGACCGTTGCGATGATCGCCATGGACTCGATGAGGCCGACGGAAATCAGCGTGTTCGTGAAGAGCTTGCTCTGTGCTTCTGGCTGACGCGTGATACCCTCGATGAAGCGGCTCGTGACAAGACCATCACCGAGGCCAGCGCCGATGGCAGCCAAACCCATGCAAAGACCTGCACCGACGAGAGCTGCTGCGACCATGATTGCGTTTTCCATGAAAAGATCCTCCTTGAATTCAGAAACAGAATCAATAACGTTTTCCTAAAAGTTTTTCCTACACCATTGCGACAGTCATCACGACTCTTCTTCGTCTTCCTTGACCGCGTTGGCAAGATATGCCATCGACAGCATCGTGAAGATGAACGCCTGGACTCCGCCGACAAAGATACTGAATGCCAGCCAGAGAACTGACGGGATCGGCATCCAGATCGGCATCAGCTTGAGCAGGATGATGATCAGGATCTCACCTGCCAGGATGTTGCCGAATAGACGGAACGACAGCGTGATTGGCTTGGCGATTTCTTCGATCGCGTTGATGATGACAAATACCGGCGTCGGCTTGAAGAAATGCGCGATATAATGACCGCCTTTCATATGGACACCGAGTACATGTACCAGTACGACGACGAGCAGCGCCAGCCCTAAGGTGGTGTTCAAGTCATTCGTCGGTGAAGACAACGTAGGGATGAGTCCCAGCCAGTTCGACGTCAGCAGGAACATGAACAGCGACATGATGAACGGCGCAAGGAACAGTCCCCGCTTGCCCATCATGGAGCTCACCTGTGTATCGAGCCACGAGACGAGGATCTCCACCACATTCTGCCAGCCCGTCGGGATCATTTTGAGATTCCGCGTGGCCAACCATGAGATCAGGATGACGATCGCCATCGTGAGCCAAGTCATGCACAGGGTCTCCCAGTTGAATGTGAGACCGGCGAAATGCACTACTTCGCGAACACCAATTTCATGCATAACCTATACCTCCCTCCTAGGTAAAACCCCAATTATTTTTTACCGAGGTTCATGTGGATGAACAGAAACAGGGCCATCCCGTAGCAGACGAGGAAGCCGAGCGCCGTGACGAGGAATACCGGGACGGAGATCGTCACGGCGACGAGCAGTACGAGAAAGAGCACAAGCATCCGGAGAGCCATGCCCCAGAGCATCTGCCGCTTGCCGCCGTCCTGCACATACGTCAGGCGCCAGAGGCGCCAGGCCATGTTCCAGACAAACACCAGCGCCGCGAGATATCCCAAGAGCAGCGCGCCGATGAGCATCCCCTCTCCTCTCACGAAGAGCAGGCTGCCGATCATCAGCGTCGCGAGCGCAAGGGCAATCGCAAGGCGCTTCATGAAGACCGATAAAATTTGTTTCATATTCCTCCTCTGACGACGGCGGGCGCCGTCTTTGATGAATATCATAGTGATGAACGGGAAGTCATAGCTTCCCACTTCTCTTAGTTCGACATCTGCCATGGGATTCCTGCTATTCCAGAGACCCAAACGGTAAAAACATCTATTTTCACTATCATGGCAAACGTTATCCATAAGAGATATTTATACTGTGATAAATCATTTGTATTATTTCTTATTGATTTATCGCAATGACTATTATATGCGATAGTAGATGAGATAGCAAGCTTTTTTTCATCAAACAAAAAAGTCGCATGATTTCGACGCGTCAGACTGCAAAATGACTCAGACAATCCCGTTTTGCTTGAGCTGCCGGAACAGCGTGTAGAATGCACCCGGAAAGCCGATGAGGATGCCCGTGAGCTTGCCAAAAGAGCCGCCTCCGAGCAGGTAAGTATCCGCCAGGCTCCCGAGAAACAGGCAGATGCCGACGAAGACGGCGAGGTAGATGCCGACGCCGCTGAGGACGGCAAAGGCCTTGACGGCCTGCCGCAGGCCCGTGCGCAGCATCTCATGCTGCGTATCCTTATCTTTCTTCTGGTCCATTTGACCCCTCCTCTCATTTTAGCGCACACCTTGCGGATTCGATAAAAACCGACACGAAATCATAAAATAATCACATCGTCTGCCTAAATCGGATTTATGATGCGCGGGCAGTAAAAAAGCCCTCCCAGTGGGAGAGCTTTTGCTTTTTGTTCAAGATATCCGTCAGCCTTCGAAGACGTCCGGACGGCCATCGGCCAGACCGTAGTGGTAGAGGATGGCCTGGATGATGCGCGCGGCGGCCTTGCCGTCGCCGTACGGGTTGACCGACTCGGCCATGCGGCTGTACTCCGCCTTGTCCGTCAGGAGCTTCTTCGCCTCTTCGTAGACGCGCTCGCGGTCCGTGCCGATGAGCTTGACCGTGCCGGCATCGACGGCCTCAGGGCGCTCCGTCGTGTCGCGCAGCACGAGGACCGGCTTGCCGAGTGCCGGCGCCTCCTCCTGGACGCCGCCCGAATCCGTGAGGATCAGGTGAGCCCGGTGCATGAGGTTGGCGAACGGCTCGTAGTCGAGCGGGTCGATGAGGTGGACTTTCGCCAGTCCGCCGAGCTCTTCGTTGACGACCTCGCGGACCTTCGGATTCTTGTGGACAGGGAAGACGACCTCGACGTCGTCGAATTCCTCCGTCAGCTGCTTGAGCGCCTTGTAGACGTGGCGCATCGGCTCGCCGAGGTTCTCGCGGCGGTGCGTCGTGACGAGGATGATGCGCTTATTCTGGAAGTCAACGTCCTTGAGCGACTCCTCCTGGAAGTCGAAGTCATCGCGGACCGTGTGGTGCAGTGCATCGATGACCGTATTGCCCGTGACGAAGATGGATTCCGGCGGGACGTTCTCCGCGAGCAGGTTGGCCTCCGACGTGCTCGTCGGCGCAAAGTTGAGGTCGGCGATGCAGCCCGTCAGGCGGCGGTTCATCTCCTCCGGGAACGGCGAGTACTTGTTGTGCGTACGCAGGCCGGCCTCGACGTGTCCGACGGCCGTCTGGTGGTAGTAGGCAGCCAGTGCGCCGGCAAACGTCGTCGTCGTGTCGCCGTGGACGAGCACGATGTCCGGCTTCTCCTCCGTCAGGACCTTGTCGAGTCCCATCATGGCTCTCGTCGTGATGTCGAAGAGCGTCTGGCCGGCGGCCATGATGTTGAGATCATGATCCGGCTTGATATGGAAGAGATTGAGTACCTGATCGAGCATCTCGCGATGCTGTGCCGTGACGGCCACGACCGGCACGATCGTATCCGGATGCTTCTGGAGCTCGAGCACGATTGGTGCCATCTTGATTGCCTCCGGACGCGTGCCGAAGACCGTCATGACCTTGATCTTCTTCTGTTCCACTGCAAGACCTCCTTAATGCTGGTGTGCAGAATCCTTCATATGGAAAATCCCGAGTTTCTTGGCGCCGAAGAGCACGACGGCAACGACGACGCAGACGATCGCGATGGCGATCTGGGTGCTGACTTCCGTCAGGGCCACGGCACTGAGACCGAGGAGCGCGCTGATGACGTACATCAGCAGCACGGCCTGGCGCTGCGAGAAACCGAGATCGAGCAGGCGGTGATGAAGATGTCCCTTATCCGGCTTGAAGATCGGCACGCCGCCGCGGTAGCGGCGCACGATGGCGAAGGTCGTGTCGAGGATTGGCAGGCCGAGTGCGAGGATCGGCACGATCAGCGCAATCGTCGCGGCGCTCTTGACGGCGCCGATGACCGAGATGCCCGCGAGCATGAAGCCGAGGAACTGGCTGCCCGAGTCGCCCATGAAGATCTTGGCCGGGTTGAAGTTGTAGTAGAGGAAGCCGAAGGCTGCGCCTGCGAGAGCGGCCGTCAGCACGGCGACGAGGATGATGCCCTGCTGCAGGGCCACGAGGAAGATCGTGATGGACGCGATCGTCGAGACGCCTGCGGCGAGGCCGTCGAGGCCGTCGATGAGGTTGACCGTGTTCGTCAGGCCGACGAGCCAGAAAATCGTCGCCGGAATGGCGAGGAACTCGAGGTAGATGTAGTCGCCGAACGGGTCCGTGATGAAGTCGATGCGGACATCAAAGGCAAAGACGAGCACACAGGCCGCGATGATCTGGCCCAGGAGTTTCACCTTGGCCGGCAGATTGACGTAGTCGTCGATGAGGCCGACGATGAAGATGATCGAGCCGCTGACCAAGAGGCCGATGATCTCGTAGAGGACCTCCGGCGAGACCTCGGTGAAGGCCAGGACGCTGAGGATTGCCACCATGAAAGCGAGATAGATGCCAATGCCGCCAATGCGCGGAATCGGCTTCTTGTGGACCTTTCTCGCATCCGGGGCATCCATTGCCCCCGTTTTCCCCGCAAGGCAGATGACACCAGGCGTCAACAGCAGTGCCACACCGGCAGCAATGATGAACGCCAACATATAGACTGGCATACAAGCGCACTCCTTTTTCTCGAATACACAGCTGCACTCCTGCAATGCGACAGGCATCCAGAGTGCAATCCATTATAACAAACCTATTTTAACGCAAGGGCCTGAGCCTGTCAATCATTTGTCAGTCGTGGATCTCGTCGGGGCGGCAGCTCACGACACTGCCATCCGTCTCATAGTAGACGACCTTGGCGAGCTTGGCATTGCGCAGCATGCGGCGGCAGAGCAGGCACGGCTTGCCCGAGGCGAGGCTGCCGTCGGCGTTGACGCCGACGATGTAGATCGTCGCCCCCTCCATCGCGGCGGAGTCGGCGTTGATGATGGCGTTCTGCTCGGCGTGGACGGCCACGCAGAGCTCGTAGTTCTGTCCCTTCGGCACATGGAGGCGCTCGCGCTCACAGTTGCCCGTGTCGATGCAGTTGGCTTCGCCGCGCGGCGCGCCGTTGTAGCCCGTGCTGATGATGATCTTGTCCTTGACGATGATGGCGCCGTAGCGGCGGCGTAGGCAGGTCGCGCGGCGGCCGACGGCCTTGGCGATGTCGAGGAAGTATTCCGTCCAGTCGGGACGATGCTGTTTCTCATTCATGATGCTTCTCCTTTATATAACGCGATGCGAGGATGACGGCGACGAAATCGTCGACGGGTTCCGGCGGTACCTGCATGGTAACGGGCAGCAGGCGGCGCCAGCCGCGCGGCGGCTTGGCCTTCCAGTACGCCTTCTTGGCGAGGTCCGTCGTCCGGTACTCGTCGCGGACCTCGATGTGAAGGTCCGGCAGAGCCTTTTGCAGGCGGGCGCGCGCCTCGCGACTCGTCGTGCCATTGCCCTCGACGAGCACAGCGAAACCGTACGCCTCCCGCGCGGCCCGGACTTCCTCCTCAAGCTGCGCCGTCTCGATGACGCGCTGCATGAGCACCTCGCCGCCCTCTGCGAGCACGGCAAAGCCGCACTTCTCGCGGCCGGGGTCAAGTGCAGCGATCCGTTCCATAACCATTTCCCTTCTCCTCTTCTAAAATCTAAAATCCTCCAGATGACGACAGCAAAAGGGCCCTGCTCAAGGCTGTTGGCCTGGCAGAGCCCTGCGTATCACGGCTGGTCTGGCAGCTGTTCTTCTTTGATGATCAGGCGCAGCGGTCCGAGCGCGTCCGTATCCCCCCTCGCATAGGCGGAGAGCACGACCGTGCCGTGTACGCCGTTGATGGCGTTGACGACTTCGTAGAACTGCGCGCCGTCCATGACGCCGATCGACCCGCGAATCGGGTCCGGCAGGATGCCCTTAGCCGATGCTGCCGCATTGACTTCCTTGAGGAAGCCCATGACAGCCTGCTCGGCTTCGCCATTGCCGACGCCCTTGAGCGCAATCGGGCGCGCGAGGATGAACTCGCGATCCTTGTAGATGACGCGGTTCTTGTAGAGCTCGAGCGAGGCTCTGACTTCCTCACCGCGCACGAGGTTGCCGGCGGCCACGATGCGCACGACCATGTCCTGCGGGCTGCTCGCGATGGCCTGCACGGCCGAATTGTACTCGGGCTTGTAGATCCAGACGTCCTTATCCGAGACGTCCTGGCCGAGCCGCGTCGAGACGTTGCGGCTCGCGAGCTGTGCCAGCGACTGGAGGTCCTTATCGACCTCTGCCGCCGGACGATTGCCGCGGATGACGCCGCTCGCGATGACCTCACCGGCGCGGAAGACGATGTCGCCCTCGCGGATCGTCATGATGCCGTTGCGCAGATCCTGGTTGCGCTTCTCGAGGTCCTTGTTGTCCGAAGTTAGGCTCGCGTTCTTGCCCGTGAGCTCCGCGTTCTTGCCGGTCAGCAAGGAGTTCTGCCCCTGCAGCGAGGAGTTGGCCGAAGAAAGCTCGCTGTTCTGCGCCCCGAGCTGGTCGTTCTGCGCGACGAGCACATCGTTGCGCTGCATGAGCTCTGCTTTCGCGAGCTCTAAGAGGCGGTTGCCCTCCTGCAGGCGCTGCGACTCTGCCTCGAGCTCCTGCTGCTGTGCCTTGAGCGTCTCAACGTCCTTGCGCGACTGGTCGAGCGCATCATTGGCTTCCTGCTGCTGCTGCTGCGCCGTCTGCAGGTCGGCCGTGGCCTGATTGAGGTCCGCCTGCGTCGTCTTCATCTTCTGGTTGAGCTTCTCCATGCCGAAGAGCGCCGTGCGCACATTCTGCGAAGCCGCCGCCATGACGCCGAACGTCAGGGTCGTGATGCAGACGCCCGTGAAGATCGTCACGATGATAGATGTATGACGAGGGCGCAGGCCGAAGATGGAGAGCTTCTTCTTGCCCACCTTCGAACCCAGGCGGTCGCCGATGAAGGCAATGGCTCCGCCCGTGATGATGAGTACGACGATTAGTAGGACACCATACATCCTGTATCTACCACCTTTCCTTCTTTCTTGATTCCTGTCCTTAGATTCTCGCTGCCATCAGCGCGAGGCCCTGCGTATGAGGATGAAGCCCGCGATGAGCCCGACGATGTTCGGGATCCAGACGGCAATGATCGGTGCGACAGCACCGCTGCGCGCCAGAGCGTTGCCCATCGTCATCAGCGCGTAGTAGAAGAAGATGATGATGACGCTCATCGCGAAGCCCGCTGAAGAGCTGTTGCGCGTCGGCTGCAGGCCGAGCGGCACACCGATGAGCGCGAAGATCAGGCTGGCCATCGGCACGGTGATGCGCTGGTAGAGCTCCGCTTCGAGCTTGTTCGTATCGACGTACTGCGTCTTCATGATGTTGATCTGCGCGCGCAGTTCCTTCATCGTGAGCTCTTCGGGGTCCTTCTGCTCGCGCACGATCTGCTTTGGGTTTGCCTTGATTGGCAGGACCTGCGTGTCAAAGCGCATGCTGTGCTCGCTCTGGCCCTCCGAGATGTCATAGAGCATGCCGTTGTGCATGATCCACTTGTCCATGCTGTACTCGGCGTACTCCGCGTTCTCGACGTGACTGACCTTGCCGTCCTGGTTGAAGTCCTGCATGGTCACGCCCTGCAGGGTCTGCGTATCGCCATCGTAGCGGCGCGCGTAGACGAGGCGCTGGATCTTGCCATCCTGGATGTCCTTGAGGATGATGTGCTCCTGCGACTTCATGCCGTTATTGCCCTGGATCTCGTAGTAGACCACATTGCGGTAGGCCGTATTGGCCCACGGCACGACGTACTCGTTGAAGGCGATCGCGCCGATGCTGACGAGGAAGCCCATGATGACGGCCGGCGCGGCGATGCGGTAAAAACCGATGCCACACGACTTCATGGCCGTGATCTCGCTCGAGCTCGAGAGGCGTCCGAATGTCAGGAGCGTCGCGAGCAGCATGGACATCGGGAAGGTCCACATGATGACCGACGGCAGGCCAAAGACGAAGACCTTGACGACGGCCGACAGCGATGCGCCGTAATCCGTGATGTACTTGGCGATCTTGAAGAGCGTACCCGAACCGATGAAGACAGCAGAGAATGCGCAGATGCCGAAGATGAAGGCCTTGAAGACCTCCCGGAATATGTATTTGTCTAAGATTCTGATATGCATTTGCTGTGTCTCCGTTACAGTGTGAAATTGTCGCCGAGGTAGAACTTCTTAGCGACTGGGCTGTTCGCGATGGTCTGACTATCGCCCTCGAGGAGGATCTTGCCGCTGTTGAGGATGTAGGCCCGATCGACGATCTGCAGCGTCTCGCGGACATTGTGATCGGTGATCAGGATGCCCATGCCGCGCTCCTTGAGGTACTGGACGATCTCCTGGATGTCGGCGACGGCCAGCGGGTCGACGCCGGCGAACGGCTCGTCGAGCAGGATGAACTGCGGCTCGAGTGCCAGACAGCGCGCAATCTCCACGCGGCGGCGCTCGCCGCCCGAGAGCTCCGTGCCCTTGCGCTCGCGCACGTGGCCGATGTGGAACTCCTCGAGCAGCTCCTCGAACTTGTCCTTCTGCTCGGCCTTCGAGAGCTTCGTCGTCTCGAGGATGGCCATGATGTTCTCCTCGACGGTGAGCTTGCGGAAGATCGAGGCCTCCTGCGTGAGGTAGCTGATGCCGAGCGCGGCCCGGTGGTACATCGGCTCGTCCGTGATGTTGACGTCCGAGAGGAACACCTCGCCGGACGTCGGACGCTCGAGCCCCACGATCATATAGAACGTCGTCGTCTTGCCCGCGCCGTTCGGCCCGAGCAGGCCGACGATCTCCCCCTTGTCCACACGCAGAGAAACGCGGTCGACGACCGTGCGCTTCTTGAATGTCTTTACCAGATTCCTTGCCTCGATATGCAAAATCGTGCCCTCCAACATATCCTCTGCCGCAGCTGCGGCAGCCTCGCTCAACCTATCACTTTATTGTACCTTAGCGGACCCGTCATCGGCAAGATAAATCGTCATGCGATTGCTGCGCATCGTGTTATTCTCCTGTACGGCCCAGGCATTGCCCGTGATGACGGCCTTGCCCTGCTCCTTGCCGTAGTAGTCCATCTGGTCGCCGCCGGCTTCCATCGCGCGCGACGGGCTCACGACGTGCGCATTGCCCTCGCCGATGTAGTGCTCATCCTTGAGCCAGCCGTAGATGCGGTCTGCCGTGAAGGTATCGTCGCCGCTCGTGAGCTGGCCGCCGCGGTCGATGACGATGTAGTCGTTCTGCTGCGGGAAGTAGTCGACCTGCTCACCCGAGAAGGTCTTGTCGTCGCGCGTCCCGTGGACGTTGCCAGTGGCCATCATGTGCTCCTGGCCGTCCGACATCAGGTAGTCGCAGGTCAAGCGCGTGCCCTGATAGACGGCGATGACATTGCCCTCAACCGTCGCGGCCTGCGTCTTCGAGTTGTAGGTCGCGCGGTTGCCTGTGACGTGCGAGTCGCCGCGCGTCAGGAGCACGTAGCCCGTGGCCGTAGCCTCGCCCGTGCGCATATCGTATTCGAGCGTATCGGCATCGAGCGATGCCGGCACGCTCTCTGCGGCGTAGATCGTGCCCATGTGCAGGGACAGGATGGCTGCAGCCGCTGCGAGCACGCCCTTCATCTTCTTGTTGTTCATTATTGTTCTGCCCCCTCCATGAGTTTCTCGATATGTGCTTTGCCAGAGATCTTGACCTTGTTGAAGCCGTCGGTGCTGTCGATGCGCTCGCCCCAGGCGCGGATCGTGTCATTCGACACCTTGGCCTGGCCGATGGCAGAGAGCATGCCCTGCTCTGCTGTCCAGAGCAGCTGGTCGCTCGTCAATGTCGCACCGTCGCTCGTCGTGATCTTGACGTTGCCGTCGATCTGGATGTCCTTCGTCTCATTGTCATACGAGCCGTGATCTGCCGTGACTTCGGCCGAGCGGCCGTCCTTCTGGTAGAAATGGCCCGTGATGCCTGTCATCTCCGCATTGCGGGAGTCGATGTCGACCTCGATGTGGTCCGCCGTGAGATCCCAGATCTTGACGCCGTCCTTCTCCTCGCTGATCGTGTTGTTGTCGTACGACATGATGCGCGGCTGATCGTCATCTGAGTGGTCGATCTTCGGCGCCTCTGGCACCGTGCGCACCGCCCAGATGACCACACAGGCAAAGAACAGGATGCCGAGTGCGACTAATGTCTTCTGCTTGCCATTCATTTCTGCTGCTCCTGCCCCCTTACCGTGTGATGCTTGCCCGTCTTCTGCTGCTCCGGCTTCGTGTTCCAGCGCTTCTGGAACCAGAGCCACTGCGTCGGGTTGTCGCGGATGATCTGCTCGACGACCTTCGTCATGCGGGCCGTGAAGTCGAAGAGATCCTTGTCCGTGTCCCCCGTATCATGATAGCGCATGACCTCGCCGACGACAACCTTGTGCTTGCCGTTCGGCTGGCGCAGGATGAACGCAGGGACGACGGGTGAATTGAACTTGCGCGCAAAGACCGCCGGGCCCATCGGCGTCGCCGCAATGCGGCCGAGGAACGGCAGGAAGGCGCCGCCCGGGCCCGCATCCTGATCGACGAGGAAGCCGAGAATCTTGCCGCTCTTGAGGGCCCTTGCCGCCGCGATGAGCTCGCTCGTGCCGCGCGAGAAGATCTCGACGTGGATGGTCTTGCGCAGGTCGTTGAGCGCGTACGTGTACTGCATGTTCGGCTGCGGCTTGGCGATGGCCGTGACGGGCAGGCCGTTCAAGGTGAAGGCAGCCGACAGCCACTCCCACGTGCCGATATGGCCCGTGACGATGGCAACGCCGTGGCCCTCTGCCAGCGCGTCCGTCAGGCGCTCGAGATGGTCGATCTCGATATACTCGCCGAAATTCTTCTCATTGAGATGCGGCATGTAGAGGATTTCCAAGACATTGCGGGCAAGGTTGATGAAGGACAGCCGCACGAGGTGGCGGGCCTCCGGCTCCTCGATGCCGAGCGCCGGCATCATCTGCGATACGGCGCGTTCGCGCTCCTTCTTGATCAGGAGATAGTAGAGATTGCCGAGCACCCAGCCGACAGCCATCAGCAGCCGGTACGGCGTGTGGCAGGCCACTTTGCTCAAGAACATCACGAGTTTATACTGCATGAAAAAATGCCTCCAATGTCTTTCTGATTCTTACTGGGCAAGGCCTTCCATGCTCTTCTTCGCCTGGAAACCTGCAACTAAGTCTTCCCACTTGCCCTGCGCCTTGAGGATGAACTCGATGAGCTGGCGCACGGCACCGTGCCCGCCCGGATAGTCCGACTGCAGGACAGCCACCTCACGCACTTCCTGCACGGCGTCGGCGACGGCAGCGGGGAAGCCGACCTGCCCCATGATGGGCAGGTCGACGAGGTCGTCGCCGAAGTAGGCGATTTCCTCATCCGCGAGGCCGAGCTTTGCCTTGAGGTCCGCGTAGGCCGCGCGCTTGTCGAGATTGCCCTGGTAGACCTCCGTGATGTGGAGCTCCTTGGCGCGGTAGCGCAGGTGTTCCGACTCGCGCCCCGTGATGATGGCCGTCTTGAGCCCCGCGCGGTGCGCGAGTGTGATGCCGAGGCCGTCGCGGCAGAAGAACGGCTTGAAGAGTTCGCCGTCCGGGCCGATGTAGATGCCGCCGTCCGTCAAGACGCCGTCGACATCAAAGATGATGAGCCGCACGCGCTCCGCGCGGCGGATTGCTTCTGCTGTGAATTCCATATCAGACCACTCCCTGGCGCAAGAGGTCGGTCAGGTGGACGATGCCGACCGGAACGCCCTTCTCGTCGATGACCGGCAGGACCGTGACCGGACGCGGCTTGTGCTTCTCCATGACGGAGAGCGCAGCCGCCGCCATCTGCTGCGGCGCAATCGTCAACGGCTCCGTGAACATGATCTTCTCCACGGCTTCGTCGAGGAACTTGTAGTCCTTCGCGAGTGCGCGGCGGATGATGCCATCGGTGATGAGACCGACGAACTTGCCCTCGTCGTCGACGACGGAGACAGCGCCGAGGCCCTTGTCCGTCATGACGAACAGTGCATCCTTGACCGTCTTGCCGCAGTGGATCAGCGGGTTGTCCTTGCCTGTGTGCATGACGTTCTCGACCTTCAAGAGCAGGCGGCGGCCAAGCGCGCCGCCCGGATGGAACATCGCGAAGTCCTGGCTCGTGAAGTTGCGCTCCGACATCAGGGCCATGGCGATGGCGTCGCCCATAGCGAGCGTCGCCGTCGTGCTGGCCGTCGGGGCGAGCCCCAGGGGGCACGCCTCGCGCTCCACGCTGATGTCGATGAAGTAGTCGCAGAACTTGCCGAGCTGCGACTCGCGGCGGCCGCTCATCGCGATGATCGTCGCGCCGATGCGGCGGATGATTGGCAGGATGTTGACGATCTCCGTCGACTCACCGCTGTTGGAGATAGCGATGACGACGTCGTTCTCCGTCACCATGCCGAGGTCGCCGTGGAACGCCTCAGCCGGATGCAGGAAAAAAGACGGCGTGCCGGTGCTCGCGAGCGTCGCCGCGATCTTGCGGCCGACGTGGCCGGACTTGCCCATGCCGGTGACGACGACGCGCGCCGGGCACTTGAGGATGCAGTTGACAGCCGCGACGAACTCGTCGCCGATGTGATCCTTGAGTGCGAGGACGGCCTTGCCCTCGATGTCCAGGGTCTCGATTGCTCTCTCTTTGATACTCACGCTAGTTCCTCCTCATGCCTGACGATGGACGATCTTGTGGATGGCCAGGGCGTCCGTCAGCAGGCCCTCGAGCTTGTCGAGGTAGACCATGTTGGCGCCGTCCGACAGCGCTTCTTCCGGATTGTCGTGGACTTCGAGGAAGAGCGCGTCGATGCCGGCGCCGGCCGCCGCGCGCACGAGGTACTCGACGTACTCGCGGTTGCCCGAGGATGTCGTGCCGTTGCCGCCCGGCAGCTGCACGCTGTGCGTGCCGTCAAAGACGACCGGATAGCCGAGGCTGCGCATGATCGGCAGGCTGCGCATGTCGACGACGAGGTTGTGGTAGCCGAACGAAGCGCCGCGCTCCGTCAAGAGCATCTGTTCGCAGCCGCACTCGTGCAGCTTGTCGACGACGTTGCGCATGTCCTCCGGCGCGAGGAACTGGCCCTTCTTGACGTTGACGACGCGGCCCGTCTGGGCAGCGGCGTGCAAAAGGTCCGTCTGGCGGCAGAGGAATGCCGGGATCTGCAGGATGTCGGCCACCTTAGCGACGGGCTCTGCCTGCGTCGTCTCGTGGATATCCGTCACGATGGGCACATCGAGCGTCTCCTTGATCTCCTGCAGCATCTCGAGGCCCTTCTTGAGGCCGGGCCCGCGGAAGCTGTGGTAAGACGAGCGGTTCGCTTTATCAAAAGAAGCCTTGAACACGTAGTTGATGCCGAGACGGCCGCAGATTTCCTTGATCGTGCGCCCGATCAGCAGGCAGCGGTCCATGCCCTCCAGGACGCAGGGGCCTGCGAGCAGCGTGAGGGGTTCTCCCTCACCGATCATGAATTTTCCAACCTTGACCTTATTCATGCGTTTCACCTTCCACTTTCTATTCTCTCTCTACCCGGCTGTCATTCATACTGACATCCATAAGGATTCGATACGGGCAGGGCTTATCCCTGCATCATCTGGCGGTAGATTGCGTTGACCTTCGCGAGGTCCTCTGCCGTGTCGACGCCGACGAAGCGGTACGGCGTCTTGATGACCTTGATGCGGTAGCCGTTCTCGAGCGCACGCAGCTGCTCGAGGCTCTCGGCATGCTCCAAGGGCGTCTCTGCCATCTTCGCGTACGCGAGCAGGAAGTCGCGCTTGTAGGCATAGATGCCGATGTGCTTGTAGACAGGCGTGCCCGGATGGCGCGGGTACGGCATCAGCGAGCGCGAGAAGTAGAGCGCGTAGCCCTGCTTGTCCATGACGACCTTGACGTTGTTGGGGTTCTGCTGCTCGGCCTCATCCGTGATCTCGGTGCAGACCGTCGCCATCTGCAGATCTGCATCACCGTCGAAGGCGGCGGCCAGCTCGTCGATGAGCTTCGGCTCGATGAGCGGCTCATCGCCCTGGACGTTGATGATGAGGTCGACATCGGGATACTTCTCGGCGACCTCGGCGAGACGGTCCGTGCCCGTCGGGTGGTCCTTGCGCGTCATGACGGCCTTGCCGCCGTGCTGCAGGACGGCATCGTAGATGCGGCTGTCGTCCGTCGCGACGATGGCGGCCGCTACGCGCGAGGCCTTGGCCGCGCGCTCGTAGACGCGGCAGATCATGGGTTTGCCGGCAATGTCCTTGAGCGGCTTGCCGGGCAGGCGCGTCGATGCGTAGCGCGCCGGGATGACACAGAGAACATTCATGGGTTTCCTGTCCTTTCTCTATACACAGCGGGGATCAGTGGCCGAAGCGCTCAAAGAGGCGCTTGTGCAGCACCTCGTTCAGGCCCTCGCTGCCCTTCTGGAAGTTGACTTCCACGCAGATGACGTAAATCGGGATGGACCACTTCTCGCGGGCCACATCCGCCGGGATCTTGACGGCGTCCTTCTCCGTGATGACGATGGCCTCCGCGCCGGCGTTCTCCGCCTGCTGGAAGATATCCGTCATCTCAGACATCGCGTAGTCGTGATGGTCCGGATAGCGCAGGCTCTCGATGATCACCGCGCCGAGGTCGGAGAGCGTCTGCTCGAACGAGGCCGGGTTACCGATGGCCGAGACGGCCATGATGCGCTTGCCGTGCATCTTCGCGATGTCGATGCCCTGGCTCGCGATGTTGACGTACCACTCCGTCAGTGGAATGAAGCAGCGCGGCTGGTGGATGCTCTCGACGATGCGCGCATCCGGATTGTAGCGGTGCACGGTCTCGCGGATGTAGTCGCAGGAGCCGGCCGCCGCCTGGTCGACCTTCGTCATCAGGCAGATGTCGGCGCGGCTGATATGCGAGATCGGCTCGCGCAGCGTGCCACGCGGCAGGATGTAGCCGTTGCCGAAGACGTTCACCGCGTCGACGAGCAGGATGTCGAGGTCGCGCTCGAGCTGCCAGTGCTGGTAGCCGTCATCGAGGATGGCAACCTCCGCGCCGAAGTGCTCCATCGCGTAGCGGCCCGTCTTGGCGCGCTCCGCGCCGATGAGCACGGGGACCTCCGGCAGGTGCTTGGCGAGCATGTAAGCCTCGTCGCCGGCCTCCGCCGCATCCATGTGCAGGCGCTTGCCGTCGGAGACGATGCCGACCTCGCCGTGCCACTTGGCACGGTAGCCGCGGTTGAGGATGACGACGCGGTAGCCCATGTCGCGGATGTCGCGCGCGAGGCGCTGCGCCGTCGGCGTCTTGCCCGTACCGCCAACCGTCACGTTGCCGAGGCTGATGACGAAGCAGTCGAGCTTCGCCTTCTTGAAGATGCCACACCGGTAACCGGCCAGCTTGATGTTGACGAGCAGGCCATAGATCAGCGAGAAGACGTAGAGGATGCCCATGATGATGTTCGGGAAGAATCCATCCACTTCTTTACTATGGACAAGGTCGATGAAATAGGTCTGGAAGTTCGTGATCTTCTGGGTGGAGCGCACGTGGTGCCGATTCTCGGGGCTGCTCTCGTAGGCGTCGAGCATCTGGTGGAGCAGGACGGCCGACTTGCGCGAAGCACCCTTGTTCTCGCGCACGATGGCGCGCGTCTCCTCCTCCATGCGATGGCGGTGCTCCGGCTCGTCGAAGAGGCGCGTGACCTCTGTCGCCAGCTCCGCGCCGTTCTTCACCGTCAGGCAGGCGTCGCGGTTCTTGAAGAGCGCGTACGTGTCCTTGAAGTTGAACATGTGCGAGCCGACGATGATGGCCTTGCCGTGCGCGGCCGGCTCGAGGATGTTGTGGCCGCCGTGTGGCACGAGGCTGCCGCCGACGAAGACGACGTCGCCGATGCTGTAGACCTTGCCGAGCTCGCCGATCGTATCAAGGATGACGATATCCTCCCCCTGCGGCACCTCGTGCTGGAGCTTCGTGCGCGTCGTGACCGTGAAGCCGGCCTTGCGGCAGAGGTGCACGACCTCCGTCGTGCGCAGGAGCTCGCGCGGCGCGATGACGAGGCGCGCGTGAGGATGCGTCTTGCGCACGGCCTTGAAGGCCTGCAACACGGGCTCCTCCTCACCGCGGTGCGTCGAGCCCGCGAGGAAGATGCCGTCATTCTCGGTGAGCCCCATCTCCTCGATGATGCGCTGCTTCTCCTCGGGGCTGACATCCGTGTACGTCTGGTCGAATTTCGTGTTACCCGTGACCGTCACGAGCTCCTTCGGTGCACCGAGGCGCATGATGTACTCCGCATCGATTGGCGACTGCATCGCAAAGAGCTTGACCGTCCCGATCATGTCGCGCAGCAGGCCGTGCAGGTGCTTGTACTGCTTGACGCTCTTGTCGCTGATGCGGCCGTTGACCATCATGACCGGCACGTGGATCTTGCGCGCCGTGCGCAGGAAGTTCGGCCAGAGCTCCGTCTCGACCGGCAGGAAGACGCGCGGCCGGATGCGGCGCAGCACGTGGCCGGCAAGCCACGGCAGGTCGAGCGGGAAGTAGATGATGGCGTCGGCATCCTTGATGATGCGGTTGGCCATCTCGTAGCCGCTCGTCGTGACGACAGAGACGAGGATCGGGCTCTTCGGGAACTCCCTGCGGAACTCCTTGATCAGCGGGCTCGTCGCGACGATCTCGCCGACGGAAGCCGCGTGCACCCAGATGCAGTCCTTCTTCTCCACCTTGTCGAGGGTATGCTCGGGGAAGAAGCCCAGGCTCTGCCGGATGCGTTCGACAAAGCCTTTCTCACGCACCGCGCGGACCATGAACATCGGGATGATCAGGATCACGATGATGATGCCCGCTATATTATACAGTAGTTGCATATCCTCTTCCCTTTCTAAGCGTTTTTCTTGTTGAACTGGATGTTGTAGAGATAGCTGTAGAGGCCACCGAGCTTGAGCAGCTCTTCATGCGTGCCGTGCTCCTTGATGTGGCCGTTGTCGATGACGTAGATCTGATCGGCGTTGAAGATGGTCGAGAGGCGGTGCGCGATGACGAACGACGTGCGGCCGACCATGAGCTTGTCGAGGGCCGCCTGCACGATCTTCTCGCTCTCCGTGTCGAGCGCGGAGGTTGCCTCGTCGAGAATCAGGATCTGCGGGTTCTTGAGGATGGCGCGCGCAATGGCCATGCGCTGGCGCTGGCCGCCCGAAAGGTTGAGGCCGCGCTCACCGATCTTCGTGTCGTAGCCGTTCGGCAGCTCGCGGATGAAGCCGTCGGCATTGGCGGCCTTGGCCGCCTGCTCGACTTCCTCGTCCGTCGCGTCGAGGCGGCCGTAGCGGATGTTCTCGCGCACCGTCGTCGAGAAGAGCATCGTCTCCTGCGGCACGATGCCGATCTGCTCGCGCAGCGAAGCGACCGTGACGTCGCGGATGTCGAAGCCGTCGATGGAAATGCTGCCCGAGGTGACTTCATAGAAGCGCGGGATCAGGTTGGCGATCGTCGACTTGCCGGCGCCGCTCGGGCCGACGAAGGCGATCATCTGGCCGGGCTTCACTTCGAGGCTGACGTCCGACAGAGCCGGCACGCCCTTCTTGTACTCGAAGGAAACGTGGTCGAAGACGACGTGGCCCTTGACCTTCGGCAGTTCCTTGGCATCCGGCTTGTCCGCAATCGTCTCCTTGAGGTCGATGACGGCGAAAACGCGGTCGACGGCCGCCATCGCGCGCTGCAGATTGCCGTAGACGCGCGAGAGGCGCTTGACCGGGTTGGCCAGGTTGACGGCGTATGTCAGGAAGGCGACGAGTGCGCCGGCCGTCAGCTGCTCGTTGACGACCTCGTAGCCGCCGAACCAGATGATGACCGTGACCGAGATGGCCGCGAGGAACTCGACTGAAGGCGTCAGGAGGCTCGTGAGCTGAACGTTCTTCATCGCCGCCTGGAAGTTGAGCTCATTCTGGCGGCAGAAGCGCTTGATCTCGTAGTTCTCGCGCACGAAGGACTTGACGACGCGGATGGACGAAACACTCTCCTGTAGAAGAGAAGTGATGTCAGCCATGCGCTCCTGGATGACCGTGCCGTTGCGCTTGATCTTGCGGCCGAAGATCTTCATGGCCTGGCCGACGAGCGGAATGATGACGAGCGTCAGGATGGAGAGCTTCCAGTCCAGCACGATCATCATGACGAGCGAACCGATGAGGATGGATCCCTCCGTGACCATCTCGATGAGCTGGTCGACGAGAGCCGACTGGATGGCCGCCACATCGTTCGTGATGTAGCTCATGACCTCGCCCGTCTGATGGCGGTCGAAGTAGGCCATCGGCATGCGCTGGAACTTGCGGAACATGACCTCGCGCACATCGATGATGACCTTCTGGCCGATGAAGGAGACGAGGTACGACTGCCCGTAGTAGAAGATGCCGCGCAAGAGGAAGACGACGACGATGCCGACGCAGATGAGGTTGAGCATCACCATGTCCTTCTCGGCCAGCACCTTATCGATCATGTCCTTGATGATCCAGGGCAGGTAGAGGTTGGCCGCCGCCGCCATGATGATGCAGATGATGGCCAGTATGAGCTGCTTGACATATGGCCGCATGTATTGGAGCAGCCGCTTGTAATTCTTCATGTTATTCTCCTGAATGTCGTTTGTCGTGCGCCGCCTCTAGGATCTTGGCCGCCACGCGGCCCGCCGCGCCCGGTGGACCGAGTCGCTGGCAGGCTTCTTGGAGCTTGGCACGCGTCTTCTCGCGCGCCGCCTCGCCGCGGTAGAGGCGCGCGAGCGCATCGGCGATGCGATGGGGCTCGACCTCGTCCTGCAGGAGCTCCGGCTGGATGGTCTCGCCGAGCAGGATGTTCGGCAGGGTGAAGTGCTCGACGTGGACGAGCGCGCGCCCGATCATGTAGTTGAGCGGGGCCAGGCGGTAGAGCGAGACGCACGGCAGCCCCATCAGGGCCGCCTCCATGACGACCGTCCCCGAAGCCGCCGCCGCCACATCGGCGAGGCCCATGAGCGCATAGCGGTTCTCGTGCGTGAGCTTGACCTCTACGCTGTGCTCCGCCACGAGCTGCTCGATGAGCGGCTCGTACGAAGCGGCCGCCACAGGCAGGAAGAACTTCGTTCCCGGACGCTTTGCCGCGAGCAGCTTCGCCGCCTCGAGCATGGCCGGCAGGAGCATCGTGATCTCCTGGCGGCGGCTGCCCGGCATCAACAGCACGGCGTGGTCCTCCGGCGCGATGCCGAAGAACGCGCGCGCCTCTTTTTCCGGCAGCTCCGCCTTGACCGTGTCGACGAGCGGGTTCCCGAGGAATGAGATGTTGGCGCCAGCCGCCTCGTAGACGGGCAGCTGTCACGCCTGCGCATCCTCCTGTCCCTCATCCGGCTGCTGCAGTTCTGTCTCCCGAGTTGTACCAAAGTCCAGCTGAATCACCGCCTGGCGCACATTCACGGCGCAGCTCACCTGCAGCCCCTTCTTGCCGGCCTCCTCCGCAGCCCCCGCCAGAATCTCATTTAGAATCTCCCGGTTTAATCCGCCGCCACGCCAGTGGAACACGAACTGCGTCTGTTTTTTTCGCAGCGCCTGGCGCACCCGGTTTGCCACATCCTCCGTTTTTGTCAGGGATACGGAGCGGTAATAATACCCCTTGTCCTCCGTGCATTTCGGCACCGGCAGCACCAGTTTCTCATGATCCGAGAAAATATGCTTATCGTCTAGGTTGAAGTAATCATACCGATGGGTACCCCGCTGCAGGGAGTTGTCGAAGGTAGCATCCATATGGTATCTTTTTCCGTCTATTGTAAGTACATTCCAGGTGTGACGGTAGCGCACTCCCTTTTCTGGGTTTGCCTCGCTGAGGGCGATGATGCACTCTACTCCCGCCGCATCACACAGTGCCTTCACCGTTTTAGCGATGCCCTCGCACACACCTTGGGTCAGCGGGCCGATGATCTCGTGGGAATAAGATTTTTTCAGCTTATCATAGCGAACGCTGTCCAATATGAAATCGTGAATGGCAATTTCCTTTTCCAGCTGGCTTTTCCCCCGCAGGGGCCGGGTAAGCCGCTCTATGCGGGCCGCTATTGCCTGCTGGTGGGTGCGGATCTTTCCCTTGTCAAACAGGTATTCCGGCAGCAGCTCCACATGCTCTGCCCCGGGATAAAACCGATAGCTATACCCCGTCACATGAAACAGCAGCGGTGTGTCCAGCTTTAACCGCAGGTAAACCTCCGCCAGTCTTGCCGGCTCCAACCGCGTTATCCGTATCGTGGGAGCACGGCTC